>TARA_B110000503_G_scaffold23373_1_pt1 | contig 24581 bp, 25 predicted proteins | sample TARA_B110000503 | Tara Oceans TARA_B110000503 (sample SAMEA4397472) | marine metagenome | biome: Polar Biome; feature: [SRF] surface water layer (ENVO:00010504); material: water (ENVO:00002006), including particulate matter (ENVO:01000060) such as... | depth 5 m | reverse complement strand
GTCCGTCTTCCATGACATCGACGCTGACTGTGTAATCGGTAGTAAGATTGCTTGCTTTAACTCCGTCAAGAATTGAATTGACCACATCATCATGCGGTATCATCTTGTATCGGCTGCCGTGCATACCAAGCGTAGCGCCTGTGTCTGTACGCACGATGCACTTGTGATCTGGAATGAGCTTCATGTCCTTGGTGTAGACAGGCTGCTCTTCAACTGGAAAGTCGTAGCTGTTTGTTTGAAAGTCTAGCATTAGTTGTTCTCCCTTTCGTCGCGCATTGGTTTGTATTTAAAGTCTACAGAACTGCGTTCATCTGCAAACATCTTGATGGTGTGCATATTGTTATGCTCATCCGTTATCCTCAATGACCTAGTTACAAAGTCATCGAAGAGAACCTCTTCTATTTGAATGCTCTTCACATCGTATAAACTTAGCTGCATGGTGTGTTCTCCTCAGAACTTTAATTAAACTTTAGCCATTACATTATATGGCGGGACGCTTTCTTCAACGGTTACGCCACGTCATTTCAAGTTAAAGTCATTCCAGTTTCTATCCAATTCCTGCACCGTTTCGCACAGGTCTGGGTAAGCCAGCCTCATCCAGCCTGTTGCGTGGTTGGGTCTGGCGATACGAGCGCAGCGAGCCTGTGCGAGCAACGCGAGTTGACTACAGGCAGGCAACGCCTGTCCTTTCTTCGCTCACTTAATACAGGCTGGCAAAGCCAGACCTTTCATCGCGCGAAGCGCGAAATTTTGGGGTGCCATTTCTGACACCCCGCAATTATTAAGCTGCCTTTGTGGCTGGCTCCTCGTTGACTGCGTCCATTGCGTCCATCTCCTTCATGATTGCCGCAATATCGGAGGGTAAATCGCCATCAATTACTGTGGCTTTTAGGCTGGAATAACTCCGCAAGAACTGGTCTTTGTATGTCGCCTGTAAATTCGCAAGCTCTGCATTCATGAGAGTTGTCAGCATGTGATCGCCTTTATATCGGGCGACTGCACCCATAAAGTTATTGCGGGAAAGTTCACTGTCTGGGCTGTACTCTGCTTTGTAACGCTCGGCAAAATACTTAGCTTTCGACTCACGGTCTGCCTGCTTTGGCAACCAATATTCATAGTGACCGATCATGCGCTCCAACATAATCCGCTTGTGGAATTCCATCGTGTCGACGCTGCGCCAGCCGTCTTTGTCTCCGCCTGTCACGTTGTCCTCGTGAAAATAGACGTCTTCATGATTAGTCATAGTGTCGGCAATGTAATCTCCAAGGCGCTTTACTGCTGACGCTGTAAGCTGTGCTTTTAGGCTGGCGTTTTGGCTCTGCAAAGCTGCATTGTCTTCAATAAGCTGCTCTGTTTTACTTGTGGCGATCTTGATTGATTTCTGTGTCATTTGTTCATTCTCCAATGTTTCAGTTTCTAACCACCATAGTCTTTCGACAGGCGAAAGCGGGTGGAACCCGATGACTGAGCGTCATCGTTAAAACGAAGGCGTCCACCACGCCTTTGCTTGGTCGTGCAAGTTGCTTCCCCGGCAGGCCAAGGTCGATCGGCAAGGAGCATTGAAGACAAGGCAGTGTGTCAGCTTGAAGTGGAAGCTGCTTGCATGACTTTTAGCGAATGAGGCACAGACGGCGGGGTCTACACGGTTTTGCCTTAGAAAGACGCCGCGCGTCAGCGCGGTGGTCTTATTAAGTAATGCGCGATAGCGCTCCATTCTGTCTTCCTTACTTCTCTACTCTCTGCCTATGGAAATTAGCGCGACCAGCGCACCTTTCTTGTCCTTGCGATAGTCGGGAGGCACCCTTTAGGGTCAAGACGGAACGGCTTGATGCTTGCATGCCAGAGCGTCCGACGAATGTCGGGATCGCCCTGTCAATAGCCAGAAGAGGTAGTATGATACCTAAATGAGGGTGTTGACGTAACGTCAGGGATTGACATGCCGCTGAGAAATAGGGCTTGCTGGGGGGAGAGAGGGTGAGGGGGGCAAGCAATGGGATATATGGATGGTATGTGAATGAATAACGTTCCGATTTCAAGAAAGCTGACTACGAAACAGACGGCATTAGTTGACACGATTGTAGCAAAAGGGTGTACCATTGCAAAGGCGGCAGAGATAGCCGGATATAGTAGCGGTGAGTCGGGAAGAGTAACTGCTACCAAGACCATGAAGCTGGCACATGTGCAGCACTATCTCATGCAGCGGATGAATGAAGAGTTTGGAATGAGTGCTACTTTAGCTGCTGGAACCATAAGAAGGTTGGCTACGGGTGCCAAGAGTGAGTATGTCCAGCTAGAAGCAAGTAAGGACCTGCTAGATCGTGCAGGCTACAAACCAGTCGACCGTAGTCAAATACAAGTGGCTGGTGATATCCGTGTAAGCATTGACCTAGGGTAATTGGCTGTCGCTGGCTCACTCACACAGAGGGGGGGAGGGGGAAAACGCGGTCGCCACGTAACGGTAATGGTCTACCACAAACATTATTCCTCAAAAAGGCTTGCTGTTCTGTGCGGTTGATAAATATTTTTAGTTATGTAGAGTGCGATTAAACAAACACGGAGATTGTTATGGCTAAGATCAGAGGCGGTGCTTCTTTAGCAAAGCTAAGGGGAAGGAAGAAAGCTCTAGAGACTGATGTTGATTACGAAGAGCTTCTTCAGGAACTGAATCCAGAAGATCATCCCGTCCGACATGCAACAAGTGACGCAGAGATTAAACGCTCTAAGGAACGTGTGAAAAAAAAGGAAGCTCAGATCAGGGCTATCAATCGTCAGATTGCCAAGAGAGCATCTGTCAGTAAAGGCGGAGGTGGCGGTCAAACTGGTTTGGTTCGTGGTCGCTCCCGGAGCTTGTTACAGATGTCGAAGGATATGAGAGGTCCGCTCAATGAGTAGATTTGTAGAGAGTCCAGAACCCACGCCTTCGCGTGATGACATGACGGCAGCTAAGGCTGCTTTGCGGAACACTGGGTTTAAGGAAACGGAATAGGTTATGGTTAAGAAGGCTTATCAGAATCCTAAGGGCGGGTTGAATGCTGCGGGTCGCAAGCACTTTAAGGTTAAGGCTCCTGTTAAGGCTGGTGATAATCCCCGCCGTGCTTCCTTCCTTGCGCGGATGGCTGGTAATGACGGCCCAGAGCGGAAGCCCGATGGCGAACCGACACGTCTTCTTCTCAGCTTGAAAGCATGGGGCGCTTCGTCCAAAGCTGATGCACAGAAAAAGGCTGCGGCTATTACAAGAAGGAACAAAGCGTAATGGGCGACGATACCCTCAAGACGAAGAAGTCGAAGAAGTCTGTTTATGATAGATTGAACGCAGAGCTTGACGTTATGGATAAAAGGAAGGCGGTTAACTCTGCTGACAATCTTATTCTGAACAAGGTAGCTCGTACTGTTCGCAGCTTTTTGGGCGTTAAGAAAGGCCCTAAGCAGCAGGTTTTAAGTGGCAAGCATTACTCCCTTTTAAAGAAGGTTGAGAAGTTGGAAGCTAGAATGATCGAAGAGGGGAATAAATAATGTGTATTGGTAACAAGCCAACAGGCCCACAGAAGTACAGCGGCAGCAGCGTTGAAAACGACGCCAACGACAATGATGATAGTGCAGGCAATTCCTTTGGTTCGCTAGAGTATCACAAGAAGATACGGGATGATGCGGCAGCTAGAGGTCAGATGAACAGAAGTGATGTCCCTAGGATGCGTAAAGGGACTGCCCATCGCAGAAACTTACTGACCCGCACCGTAGATAAAATCTTTCCAAAGGGTTGACTGATATGTGTATGGGCAAGAGCAATAACCCCGTAACGGCTAACGACTACTACACGGGATATCGTGCGGCGGACGGCAGCTACGTTAGCGGCATGAAGCAGGATTACGGTCCACTCCCCTCGCTTAATACGGGAGAAGCTTCCGCGACTAGGGAAGGCGGAATGAAGGACATTGCGACTGAAGGTTTGAGCCGTGGCACTGGTCGCCAAGGGCAGCAGCGGCGTACATTCTTCACACAATACGGGACGGGAAACTAATGGCTTGGTATCTGAAGAACACAAAAGAGCTTTGGATGGGCGCAGTACATACCCTTCATGGCTTTACTTGGACAGGCGCAACTCACATGAGCCATTCCGTTAAGGTCGAGGAGGGCGATGCCCCCGTGAGCGCACGGACCGAGGGCGGCAAGTTCAAGTCCGACGATCCTTCTACGCCTCTTGTGAATGAATCTAAGAAAAAACCAGCTAAAAAGAAGAAGGGTAATAAGTAATGGCAAGCTTCAAGGATGCAGATATAAACAAAGCGGCTAGAAGCCTTTTGAAATCTAGCGGAAGTGGCCCTCAGAGTTTGGCGGTTGAGGGGGATAACTTTGTTAAAAAGCGCAAAGGTGAAACCGAAGCCCAGTTTGCTTCTCGAAAGAGAGCATTTATAATTGCAGCCAGAAAAAGGCGCAATGAAATGGAGAAGAGCGCTAGAAGCGCAGACCTCAATTAGAAGCAAGGGCCATAAAGATATGTCTTTTCTAAGCACCTTAAAGCCAATGGAACTATCTATGCTGCGCGGTATCGTTCGCAAGACTGAGTTTGCCTACGTTGAAGCAAAGCACGGTAAAGCCTTTGTCACAGACTACGAGGTTGATAAGTTGATTGATAGCATCGGGCCTGAGATTATAGAACGCATGATTAAGTTCGGTGTGGATAAAGGTCTGCGGTAATGGGTGAGCTAATTCCCTTTGACCCCAATATTCACAAGCCAGTTTACCTAGACGACTCCGGCATTCCATCTACTGAATACCTAGCCAGTGAGACCTCACCTGAGGGTGGCGCGTGGAATATACCTCAGGTTTGGTTTGACTCAGAAACAGGTAAGCACCAACTTCTAGTTGGGGATTCTGCTTGGGAGGCAGCGTTTATGTACGAGAAAAGAACTGGCAAGAAGTTCCCAAGATTTGACACCATACCTATGGCAGTCTTTGAAGCAGAGAAACGCAGTAGAGCAGGCGGAGCTTCATCAAAGGCACTTGCCGACTAGATGGTAGACTTTAAATACAAGCCTGACGGCGATATTCTTAAAGGCTTTATGAAAGACGATACCTTCTTTCGTGGAATAAGAGGCCCCGTTGGCTCTGGTAAATCCGTTGCTTGCTGCGTAGAAGTATTCCGCCGCGCCTTAGAACAAGAGAAATCTCCCGATGGAGTACGAAAAAGCCGTTGGGCTATCATCCGAAATACAAACCCACAGCTTAGAACCACGACAATCAAGACTTGGTTGGACTGGTTTCCTGAATCTGACTGGGGTAAATTCACTTGGTCGGTCCCATACACTCACAACATTAAGAAGGGTGATGTGGAACTTGAGGTACTCTTTCTTGCTTTGGACAGACCAGAAGATGTCAAGAAACTCCTATCTTTGGAGCTTACTGGTATCTGGATCAATGAGGCTAGGGAAATACCTAAGAGTATTATTGATGCCTGTACTATGCGTGTGGGTCGTTACCCTTCTATGCGTGATGGTGGCCCTTCTTGGACTGGCGTTATTGCCGATACCAATGCTCCTGAGGAGGATCACTGGTGGCCTATTATGTCCGGTGAGGTTCCAATCCCAGATCATATTCCGCGTGAGCAAGCTAAGATGCTGGTCAAACCGACTAACTGGCGTTTCTATACCCAGCCCTCTGGGATGGTCGAGACGAAAGACGAGCAAGGAGAGATACAAGGGTACGTTCCTAGCAAGGGTGCTGAGAACCAGAAGAATATGATGAAGAGTTACTACCCTAACCTAGTGCAGGGTAAGACTAAATCATGGATTGATGTCTATGTGATGAACAGATTAGGCCATATTCAGGAAGGAAAGCCCGTGTATCCTATGTTTGCTGCCGAAGTTCATGTTGCAAAAGAAGAGATACCAGTTGCAGCTAACGTCCCACTGTACGTTGGCGTAGACTTTGGGCTTACTCCTGCCGCTGTTATCGGACAAAAGGTCCGTGGTAGGTGGTTCTTACAGGCAGAAATCGTAGCAATCGACATGGGAATCGTTAGATTCTCTGAGGTTTTACGACAAGAATTGGCAACAAGGTTTGCCGCTGCGGGTGAAGTCATAATTTATGGCGATCCTTCAGGAGATTTCCGCGCGCAAACTGATGAGTCAACTCCCTTTCACATCATGCGCGGAGCTGGCTTGAGGGCGTTTCCAGCGCCTTCCAACTCTGTTGACCTTCGGCTTGAGGCTGTCTCCTCCCAGCTAACCAAGATGACTGAAGGGAAGCCAGCATTATTAATCGACAGAAGGTGTACTCAACTCATCAAGGGGTTCGAGGGTGGCTATGCTTACAAGCGTATGCAAGTATCAGGTGAGCGTTTCGACGATAAACCTGATAAGAATATGTTCTCTCACGTCCACGATGCAGCCCAATACTTGTTCCTTGGTGCTGGCGAAGGCCGCGCTCTGATGAATAGCCAGAAACCAGCTACTCCTACGGTGGCTAAACGTGACTTTGATGTGTTCAGTAGGGGACCAGCGCGGCGTAAAAAGCCGGGATTGTGGTCTAGATTATAATTTGTGCGTTGAGTTTGCACCGTTTTCGTGCTTACGAGGGGTAACTCAAAGGAGAATTGTTATGTGTCTTGGTGGTGGTGGTGGTGGTGGCGTTACAGCCGCAGCTGAAAAAGCAGCAGCAGAGGATCGTGTTGACACTGAAAGTGCAGCACAGATAGATATCAGGAAACGTGCTGAAGATAAACGTGATGATATCTCTGATGCTATAAGTCGTAGGACTTCTGGCGCTGGTCGTTCCGGTTCAAGCGGTGGCTCTGGTCGGCGCTCTTTAATCCAATCAGGGACAGGCTCAGGCTTTATCGGTAGGTTTGACTAATGCACGAAATAGCAAAGCAGTACATACAGCGGTATCAGAAAGCTAAGGCTTTCCGTGAACGGTGGGTTCCATTGTTTGAAGAGTGCTATGAGTATGCGCTGCCTCAACGAGAGTCTTTCTACACAGAAGATGCAGGTCAACGCAGAGATGATAAAATCTTTGACGAGACAGCGGTAGTAGGGGTTCAAGAGTTTGCTAGCCGACTGCAATCAGGCATTGTTCCTAACTTTGCACGTTGGGCTGACCTTATGGCAGGCAGTGAAGTACCCAAAGATCAGCGTGAAGCAGTAGATAATGAGCTTGATGAGGTGACTGAGTACGTCTTCGAGGTGCTTCAGAACTCTAATTTCAGCCAAGAAGTACATGAATCGTTCATGGATTTAGCTGTTGGTACTGGCATTCTGTGCGTTGAAGAGGGTGATGCTATCAATCCTGTCAACTTTACTGCTATTCCACTGCCTCATGTTGTGCTTGATACTGGTCCTGACGACAAGATTGACCACGTTTATCGTGAAAGAAAGAATGTTAAGTACGATCACCTAGAGCAGATGTACCCTAATTCTACGTTTGACCCTCAAGTTATGGCGCACATGGGTAAAGATGCAGAGACTACTGTGCTTGAAGTAGTGTGCAGAAACTACGCGCTAAAGAATCAGAACGCTTACTATCACTATGCAATCTGCATGAACACAAAGACCTTGCTTTACTCTAATGAAATGACAGGCTTAGGGTCTGACCCGTTCATCTGCTTCCGTTGGTCCAAGTGTGCTGGCGAAGTCTATGGTCGCGGCCCACTGATTAATGCGCTGTCTGCTATCAAGACTTGCAACCTAACTATCGAACTTATTCTTGAAAACGCTCAAATGGCTATCTCCGGTGTCTATCAAATTGATGATGATGGCGTCATTAACCCTGATACCATCCAACTTGTACCGGGTTCTATCATTCCAAAGGCTATGGGTTCCGCTGGATTGCAGCCAATTCAGGCTGCGGGTAACTTTGATGTTGCACAATTGGTACTAAGCGACATGCGTTTGAACATTAAACGTGCGCTTTACAACGATATGTTAGGCAATCCTGACCGCACACCAGCTACAGCAACCGAAGTTGCGGAGCGTATGGCTGATTTATCACGCCGTATGGGGTCTGCATTTGGCAGATTACAGGCAGAATTAGTGCAGCCTTTGCTTCAACGGGTTATATATATCCTTAAAAAGCAGGGACGTATCGAAGTTCCTAGTGTAAATGGACGTGAAGTTAAGATCCGTTCAGTGTCTCCATTAGCCCAAGCCCAAGCAAACCAAGACATATCTACAGTCGCTAGGTTCTTAGAGCTTGTTGGCGGTGCGTTTGGCCCTGAGATGCTGCAACTGCTAATCGACGGAGAAGCAACAGCAATTCATCTTGCGAAAAAGTTTGGTGTTCCTGAGAGCTTGATTCGTGATGAAGAACAGCGTAAGCAGTTAACTGCAATGGCCCAACAAATGGCACAGCAACAGCAAATGCAAATGCAGCAACCTCAAGAGGCTCCTATTGTCTAACAAGATCAACATCGGAATTGATGGTTATCAACGTAAGTCAGATCAAGACATTAACATTAGTCAGAATATCGCTCAGATATTTGAATCGCCAACAGGCAAAGAGGTTCTAAGGTATTTGCGTTCCATTACCATAGAGATGGTACATGGTCCCAATGTCACAACGGAGGAGTTGAGGCACATCGAAGGTCAGCGTTATGTAGTTGGCCTTATTGAGCAACGTATCTCACATGCACATCGGAGCAAAAACAAATGAGTGAATCACTTATGGAAGGTGGGGCAGAAGCCCCAGTTGAAAGTGACGCAACGTCACGCGACTATGTAATTGAAAGTGACGTAACGTCACAAACAGATAGACCGGAGTGGCTACCTGAGAAATACAGCAGCGGTGAGGACTTAGCTAAAGCCTACAAGGAACTTGAGTCTAAGCTTGGCGGCAAGGAAGAAGACATTAAGTCTAAGCTCATGGAAGAGATACAGGCAGAAGCGTTTAGCAGTCGTCCAGAAAGCGCTGGTGATTACCAGTTGCCAGACATTATTGATGAAGAAGCCTCTGTAGATAATGAGCTTTTGAAGTGGTGGTCAGACCACGCTTTTGAAAACGGTTTCTCTCAAGACGAGTTTCAAAAAGGCATTGAGATGTATGCCGCCTCCAATATGGGAGACAGCGGCCCTGACTTAGATGTCGAGGCACAGAAGCTAGGCGAGAATGCAGATGTACGCATTCAAGCTGCCTCTATGTTTGCAAGTAAGTTCTTTCCTTCAGAATCATTGCCTGCGATTGAGCGCATGTGCGAAAGCCATGAGGGAATTATAGCGTTAGAGGCTATACAAGAAGCTCTAAAAGGTGGATCATTTGCTGGAAGCACCCAGCCAACAGCAGGGCTTACTGAACCCAAGCTTCGGGAGATGATGAATGACCCAAGATACCACAACCCAAGAGACCGCGATCCAAACTTTGTTCGCGAGGTCGAAGAAGGCTACAAGCAGGTCTACCGAAGTTAAGATACTAAAGCGGGGTGATTACTATCTCACCCCGTTTACTCTCTACCACATAGATGAAGTAGCAGAGAACCTAAGTCCTGAAAGTAAACGAGAGATTATTCTCATGGGACACACGGATATTAAGCAAGCTCTTTACGAGATGCACGAATGTTCAAACGCATACCTAGCCAGACGAAATGACGACACGTTCCTTATGGTTGGCGGATTGTGGTATGAGCAAGGCTATACTGGAAAGGCTAGGTACTGGGAGGAGTCCCCTGCCCAGATGTTTGCTATGTTCTCTGAGGGCGTTAAGCAAAACTTTCACGCTATAGCCCGTGGTTCAAAGATGTTAGTTAGTTTCTTCGATCAGTCTGAGCCGTCAATGACTATGACAATCCTGTCTGATTATGAGCCAATGCTTAACTGGGCTTCATGGTTAGGCTTCGAGCCTCTTGGCGTTTCAATGATGAATGAAAACAAATATGTTGAGTTTGTGCGTTGCAATCCTAACCAAAAGAATGTTTACGATAAGGCACTACGGCCCGTAAAGCACTGAAAGGCCCGAAAGGATACCCTTGCTGACGTATGAAGCGGACACCCGTTGACACTGTAACTTCATAATAGGACTGAAAAAATGGCTAATACTATTACAGAAGCCTTTATCAAGCAGTTTGAAACAGAAGTACATTTGGCGTATCAACGTATGGGGTCTAAGCTCCGTAACACAGTACGGTCTACAAATGTTTCTGCTTCGGTTGCTCGTTTCCAAGTAATTGGCAAAGGCGTCGCGACTACTAAATCCCGCAACGGTAACGTAACACCGATGGAACTTGCTCACACTAACGTGGAAGCAACCATGACGGATCACTATGCGGCAGAGTACATCGACAAACTTGACGAGTTGAAGACTAACATCAACGAGCGTCAAGCTGTTGCACAATCTTCTGCTGGTGCTTTGGGTCGCAAGACTGATGAAATCCTCATCACTGCTATGGACGCTGGTGCTAACAGCACTCAAATCCATGACACGGGTTCTGCACTTGAAAAAGCTGACTTGCTTTCATTGTTCCAAACATTTGGTACAGCCGACATTCCAGAAGACGGACAGCGCTATCTTGCTATGTCGCCTGCTGGGTTTGCTGACTTGTTTTCGATCACTGAGTTTGCTTCTTCGGACTACGTTGGTCCACAGAATCTTCCGTTTGCTGGCGGTATGACAATGAAAGAATTCTTGGGTTTCAAGATTTTCTCAACGTCTGCTGTAGCTGGTGGCAAGAACTTTGCATACCACACTTCTTCAATTGGCCTCGGCATCAACGCTGACGTTTCAACTGAAATAAACTATGTGGCTGAAAAAGTCTCTCACCTCGCAACATCTATGATGTCCATGGGCGCTGTCGTTATTGACGATGATGGCATCTATGAAGTCTTAGACAACAACTAAGGAGACTGAATAATGGCTTATACAGCATCTAGCCTCATCCGTATTGGCGGTGGCTCTGGTCAAGCGCTTTGGTATTACACCAGCGCAGACACCATTGCAGACGCAAATACTGCTGGGTATTTCAACGATGCCGCAGGCATGTTGAATCTCAATGATCTAATCATGACAGTCACATCTACTGGCGGAACGCCTGTGATTACTCATGCTTATGTCAATGCAAATAGTGGTACAGTTGTTGATATTACTAACGGCGTTGTCGTTACTAATACTGACAGCGACTAAATAGGACGGGGGGCTTCGGCCCCCCGACTTTCATATGCCAGATGTAGCAAACACACCCGTTAAGATTTGTTCTCGCGCTTCATTGCTTATCGGCGGTGAGGCGATTCAATCATTTAACGATGGCACTGCGGAAGCAACAATTTGTGACGCAATGTATGAAGACATGGCAAGATCAGCTTTGACCAACTCCCGTTGGCGCTTTGCTACCGATCAGGCTGTGTTAAGCCAATTGTCCGAAGCCCCTACTGGGCGTTGGAAGGTTGCTCACCAAGTTCCCTCTGAATCAATTATGCTTATCGCTGTTACGGTAAATGACTTTAACATTAAGTATGACACCTATGGTTCCAAAGTATTTAGTGACTCAGACACAACTGACGTTCTGATTGCTGACTATGTGTTCCGCGCTAGCGAAGCCGACTGGCCTCCATACTTTATCACTGCTGTTCAGTACATGATGGCTGCTGTGCTTGCTGTATCTGCTGCGCGTGATTCACAACTTGCCTCGCTCATGGAGCAGAAGGCTAACTATCAAATGACTCAGGCTCGTCGTCTGCACTCCCAAACACAGACAACACGCAAACTCGACACATCGAGGTTCATTGCTGAAAGGCGAAGCTAATGCAGAAAGTTAGAGTACCAGTAAGTAGCTTTCAGTTTGGAGAGATTAGCGATTCTCTTGTTACCAGAACTGACACTCCAATATACAGCGCATCGGCTAGCCGCGTTGAAAACTTTGTAGTGATGTCCGAGGGAGCTTTAAAGAAGCGCCACGGTCTAAAGCATATTTATGACTACAGCCTAACTTATGACTCAGCAAACCCCGACAAGTCTTTCCTTGCATCTTTCTTGTTTGACGATGACGAGCAGTATGTTGTTTCAATTGAACACGCTAAGCTTCGCTTCTTTAGGCTCCTAGCCGATGGGAGTGTAAGCCTCGTTGATACTGTAACAGCAGATGTCAACTCAGCGGCACTTCCGTTTAACCAATCATACATTAAACAGTACACATACGCTCAGTACGGCGATGTAATGTTTATATGCCACCCGCTGTTTGCGCCCCGTGTGATTACAAGAACTAGCCTTACTAACTTCGATGTAAGCACATTTACTTTTGATTCTCGCGCAGACAACAAGGTAACTTACCAGCCTTATTACAATTTCCAATCGCAAGGCGTGACTCTTGATCCATCAAAAACTACTGGCACTGGTGCAACTTTAGTTACAAGCTCAAGCTACTGGGTAGCAGGGCATGTTGGAACGACTGTAAGGTACGGTGAAGCTGAGATTACAATTACAGCCGTTGCCTCTGGGACTTCAGCTACAGGCGATATTGTAGATGAACTAAAACAAAGACTTTCTATCATAAACCCTTTTAGAACTATTGACACGACAACTACGGTTGAGGTGACACACCTAGGCCACGGCTTTGCTGGGGGCGAAGCGATAACTGTTGAAGAGGCGTCTGCTGTAGGCGGCATTAATGCAGGCAACTTAAACGGTTCAAGGACTGTTGGGGATATTATTGATAAGAACACATACACATTTGCTGCTGGTGGCGCATCAAATCTTTCAGAAGATGGCGGTGGTAATGTTAAGATCATAAGCCATGCGCCTACTCTTGATTGGACTGAGCAAGTTTTCTCTGCTGTTAGGGGCTATCCAGCTTCCGTTTGCTTCCATGAGAATCGGCTTGTCTTCGCAGGCACGTTGGCCCAACCGGACGCGATATGGATGAGCAAAATTGGTGACTACTTTAACTTCGATGTTGGCGAAGCGGAGGATACGGATTCCATTCAGATGACTGCGGCAACAGGTCAGGTTAATGAGATTAGATATATGATCTCAAACCGCGACCTTCAGGTCTTTACGGCGTCTGGTGAATTGTACGTTCCCACTTACTTGAATCAAGCCATTACCCCGACTAACGCTCAGATCAGGAAGCAGACTCCATACGGCTCTCAGTTTGTGCAGCCAGCGTCCATAGACGGCGCTACAGTCTTTGTCCAGCATGACGGGCATACAGTGAGGGAATATCTCTACACGGACGGAGAGGACGCCTACACGGCCTCTGCGGTATCTACACTATCCTCGCACTTAATAAACGATCCTCAGTCTATGGCGGTTGTGCATTCTGGGTTTGAACTACCTGACTCCTATGCCTTCTTTGTGTCTGGTGACGGGGAGGGAACTTTGTTTTCTTCCAACCGTGCGGAGAAACGAGCGTCTTGGACTAGGGTAACAACCGCAGGAAACTTTGCTGGGACTGTTGCTATACACAATAGGCTGTTTGCAAACGTCTATGACTCAGACAGCAAGTTGCAGTTGTGTGAGTTTACTGGTGATGTAGGCATGGATTTGTACCTGTATAAAGCAATCTCTACAAACGTAGTTGATGTAAGCGATCTGTATAATGTTAATGATGTCGTCGATCTCATAGCCACAGACGGGACAACTCAGTCTTATCTAGGAACTTTTACCGTAGACTCTAGCGAAGAGATTAGTCTTGCTGCTTACACAGGGCTTGGGTTTACTCACGCTTATGTTGGCAAGGCGTTTACAGCAAAGATTGTAACTAATGCTATGGACTTTAATGCAGGCAACGGTCCTGTGACTGGCAGCATTAGGGGCATTGGCAATGTAATCTTAGACTTAAAGAATGCGCGATCATTTAAAGTAAACAACAGAATATTTACTAATGATACAAACTTCACAGGTAAAAAAGAAATACGAATCTTGGGACATAGCCGTGATCCAAAAGTTACTATTGAGCAAAACGATCCGTTACCCTTACAGGTTAATGGCCTTATAGCGGAGTTAATAATCTAATGCCAAACTGGTTAGCAATAGCGCAACTTGGTCTTACCGCCTTTGGTGCAATGAACCAAATGCAAGTCGGCAATGACGAAAAAACTACCGCTGATTTAAACGCATACAACCTAGAGACAGATAAAAGGCGTGGAGACATTGAAGCACGCCAACGCCACAACGATAGGCTGGACACGTATCGCTCAAACCTATCAACAAACATTGCAGCGTTTTATGCAATGCGCGGTGATGACGTTTCAAATGATCCAAGCGTAAAGGCTTTTCTGAAACGCAATAGGGAAACTGCGACTAGAGACAATGCACGTTCAGACTTTATGGGCGCAGCTGAAGGCATGAAGGCTATGCAAGCAGCAAGATCAACACGACAAGAGGGCCGTGCTAGACAAAGCGCTGCATATGTAAATGCTTTTACCAGCTTGGGTTCCGGCCTTACGTCTTACTACAAAACAAGAGTACCAACGACTGAACCTAAAATCACAAAAACTACTTAGGATAAAAAAATGGCTGTTATTAAAGAGCAAAAGCAATTTAAAATTGGAGCCATAGGTGTTGCCCGAGCCTCTGAAGGTTCAGCAATTCTTGGCAATGCTGTTACTAATAGCATGACCAAGCTAGCTGGAATTGCAGCAGATGAAGCTACACTGTATGCCGCTAAGATAGGCGCAGAGCAAGGGTCGAAGGTAATCACCATTGATCCAAAGACTGGCCTTCCTAACGCGCTTGATGTCCCAACTGGTTATGGTCGGGTTGCAGCTGAGGCTTACACCCGTACGGCAATGACTAGGTTTGATCGTGCGATTGACACTGAGATTAAGGTTAAGTCAGCAGAGCTTGCAGAGAAATATGAGAGAAGCGGGAACGCTGCTGTCCTCTACGAGCAGGGTATGAAGAACTACATTGCTTCAATGACTGACGCAGCCTCGGATGGTTACAAGCAAGTAATTGCAGACAAAGGTGCAGACTACACTGCAATTACTTCTTACAACTTAGCAGAAGCTCAAAGAAAGCGTGAGTTTGCAGCGGCAAAAACATCACATCTTGATACGATTTCTGAATCCTTTCAGGGTATTGAGCAGACGCAAATTGAACATGGAATCTTTATGGGCAGAAGTGCAGGCAGAGCTTCTGCCTACGCTGACGAAAAAAATCCTATAGATTACATTATAGAAAGTTCTAAGACTCTTATTACAGATGGCTTGGAAGCTGGCTACTATAACCAAGACGAGGCGGATGCACTTTATGAAGGAATCTATGACGCGCAGCTAAGAGGCAAGCTTACCTACCTTGTGAACCAAGAGAATGACCCTGTAAAACTAGCGTTGTTAAACTCTGCAATCGCTACAAACAACCCTAGTGCAATTCCAGAAGGCTATGAAGAGATTAAGCAAGCCATGTTTAGTCTTGGTAATGATCTTGAGGCTAAGGACAGGCTAACCAAACACGCCTCTTCTATGATTTCGGCAAGGTCCGTCACTGCAAATATTATTACGGATAAAGCAACTGCTGAAAACCAAAGACTAATAGATGAACAAGCCAATAGTCTTATAGTTGGTCTTGTAACTACATCAGAAGCTAGACAGATCACAATGGAAAAAGTTGCTAGCCGCGTGCATCAAGGTCCACCCGGTCATACTGCATTTGATGACCCTCAACCTGACGCAACAAACCTTGTTGGGATTGTGACTTCTAACTTTCGGTTGGCTCAAGAACAGGCGCTTGCTCTTAGGAACCAAAAGAAACCAGATGCAGCAAATGCTGTTTTGGCAGCAGAGAGAGACAACGCTAAAGGGACAGCAAAAGGTTTGTCTACTGCATTGCTTGCAGGATTAACGGTCTTAGACCTAGGCGACATAAATCAAGCAGTAGAGACAGGCGACTACAGCGGCATAGACCCAGTAAAAGTAAAGATATTAAAAGGAATACAAGACCTATCCTTAATAGAGCCAAGTATTAAAAAAGACTTTGCGGATTTCTTAAAGCTGTCGGTTGAGAATGCAGACCTTGTTGTTCAACTACAGATGTTAAAAACCAAAAACGGTAACGAACATAACGTGTTTTCTAACGCTAGAGATACCCGTGACGCTGAACAGGGCATAACCGCCGATGAAATAATTAAAAGTTATTTGAGGATGCAAGAGGAAGTTGCTCAATTAAGAAGTGAAGGTCTTGGTAAATCTGCTGATACTATGGCGAGCAACTTTGAAGGCGAAGTAAAAGCTGCAATGGGCGGTGCTGCTGCAAGGATTTTTGAACACGGCAATGGGTATAATAAACCCCTTACGGTAGAACAGGCAAAGCTTGTTATAGACGCAGCAACAAGTAGAAACTCTAGCAAGCTTCCGCCTAAAGCTAAGGCGATTTTTGACTTAACTATTTTGAAACTTCAGGAAGAAACTGGTGTTGATGGGATGGCTTTATTAAAAAGTCTTGCCGAAAGTTATAAAAGTAATGGCGCTCAAGTCATAACTGAAATGCTTAAAGGGCAGGCTGCGTTGGGAGCAAACTCGTTTAGCGGGGATATTGCTGATTTAGCTTCAATTGAATTTGCAATGCGAGAGGGTTCAGACATAAACACTATTGAGCAAGGGAAGAATCTTCTTGAGTTCAACATTAATCGTATTGAAAACCTAGACGATACCGAAAGGGACGCTCATATAGCTGACATTAACGAGAATGCTGCTAAAGCATATCTTAGCAATTTATTCTATATGAAAGAAATAATTATTAAAGACGGGCAAATCGAAGCGGCCCAATCTATTCTTGCTGGCGGCATTAATAGGGGCGAAGGAGTAAATGAACTATCGGACGCTCAAGTTGGTTTTCTCAAACGAGCTAGGGCGCTTGCTGCCAAGGCAAAGAATCCTACTGACGTGAACACTTTCTTTAACGTGCTAAAGAAACAACGGGTTCAAGAGATAGCCGCTAGAAAAGTAAAGGAAGCTGTTCTGCAAAGGACTGTAGAATTTGGGCAGGGACAACTTGATCCTAAATCTGAAAGCGATAGAGACTTTGCGTCTGAATACATTGAACAAACCCTTGGAGTTACTAATCTCTATGCAGCTATGCAAGATCGGAGTTTCTTCCGAAGCACACAAGGGCAAGAAATAGTTAATTTGATTCGTAGGACAGGAGTAGCTCCATCTGAGATGATAACAATGCTTAACAATGTAGCCAGCGGCAACTTGGATAGTCTTAACGCTTCTAGCGCATTAGAGATTTACATTGATTTTAAAGACTACATATTTAACGGCAAAGTTTTAGCGTCTAAAGCATTGTCAGGATTAGACCCTGAAACTGTGGCTACACTAGATCACTTACAATCTGCTACTTTAGTAAGGGGGAATACTAACGCTGCAATTGGCGATATTATAAACCAATATAAAGAATCTTTAGACCCCAAGTTAAAAGAGTTTTATGATGCTAAGGTTGCAAGCTACTTAAAGCTAGACACAGAAGGTGGTGAAACATTAACAACTTGGTTGCTCGAAAGTGTTGAGGGCGCTGATGAAATTCCAACTCACTATCAGCCTACACTTAGAATTATGGCTGAAACCCTAGTTAGGCATTCTATAATAAACCCTAACTTGCAAACTAAATCTCAGATTGTGAGGTCGCTTGAGTATCACATTGAGAAAAACTATCCTAGACCTGAGAACCCTTTCAAAACTCCAAATCCATTTGACGTTCAAGCTCAATTTAACCGTTTATCTTATGCCGTTAGGTCTAATGATATTGGGACAGGTGCGCGAACAGGTGCAACTTTAGGTCAATCTGTTCCCGGTTTTGAATCAGAATTTGCTGAAGTTGTAGAAAAAATGATTCGAGAAGAGGGGGACGTTAATCCCTTAGACCCTGTGCAGCTTGGCCCTAACTTTGTTTTGGGCGAGCCTGCAACTATGGCCGACTTTAAAGATGCGCCTTTTAAATATTCAAGCAATGTGTCTGTAGCTGGGACTTATTACCTTCAACCTATGGGACCTTTGATGAACGGACGGGTAGAGTACGCAGTAATGAAAGTTACCCAAGGTATTCTTGGCGGACCAAAGCAAGTTATGACGACCAAAACTTTCTACGAAGTTGATGGCAAAAAGGCTACAATTATTAAAGTGCCTATGTACGTTACAAATCAAGACCCCAACTTCTTAGCTATAAAGCGCCTTTCATTTAAGGGGATTGCTGTGTCTAACTTAACGGCTGGTCAGCTTAGCTTAAAACGTAGAGAAGAAATAGCTGCGGGTGAGCAACCTACTGATTTACCAGTTGAATTTGAAGCTAACGCTCCTAGCACTTATTTCCCAGGCTTCGTTAATACAGTTATTAATACATACCAAGGGGCAAAGAAAAAATCTTCCGATGCAAGAAAGAATAAAACGATAGATTGGGGTATAGGCCAGTGATCGAACCAAGACAGTTTAGAGGTTATAATCCACAGGAAGCAGAGCTTGCCCCACCTAGGCTTGGAACTTTAGCTATTGCAGGTAATGTTCTTGGTGTGGCTTACGACCCGTTTATTGCAAACACTAGCTTGATGGCGAAGTACGGAAGAGTCAGAGAAAAAGGTTACAATCCGTTTGACGACATGGGCAATTACAAGGATGGTTTTGCTCAAACTCTTTGGCAGGCAACTAACAAAGAACATATGGAAGAACTTAAATTTGTAATTGATAAGACTGCTAGGATGAGATCAGACAGGGACTCTGGTAGTTTTGGCCAACAGTTTGTTGGTGATCTGCTTGATCCTATTAATTACTTTCCTTTAAAACTTGGCATAGGTTTAAAGCCGGGCAAGGCTTTTGTTCAAGGTGGAGCGCAGCTTGCTGGCATTGAGGCAGCAAGGGAGGTGGCAACGTCTTGGGCTGACCCGTTTAAGACTTGGCAAGAATCTACAATGAACATTGTTGGGGCTGGCGTACTAGGTGGCGGCTTGTCTGAAGTTGGTTCTGCTTACTCAAGGTACGCAAAAGCTAAAGCTTACTCAGACAATGAAGCTTTGTTCGAGGCCCACTTTGCTGCATTAAGACGAGCCGATAGGTTGAACGGATTAACTGAGGCAGACAGAGCTTTGCCTAGAAACGAGCGCCCACTTGGTGCAGTCAGCGATGAAGATTTAGCTAAAACTGTAGAGGCCATGCAGCTTAAAGCTAAAGAAATAGAAGCCAGAATGGTTGAGTTTGACACTAATCCTAATCTTAAAATGGATTTAGAAGAGTCTATGGACGATGTGATTAGCTACGCTAGGGGCTATAAACAAGAGATGGGAATGCGTGAGCTTGATGCTATGAGCGGCGCTAGTGGAGATGTTTGGAATATTCTCCCAAGTGCTTTTACTGACAGCCCTTTATACAAAACAGTTTCAACACCAATGAAGCGCATATTGCAAAGCAAGTATCCAAACTTAGTTAAAGAATACATGGTTCGCGCATACAGCGACAGCGGTGTTGCCTTAGTTCTGAACTCTTTAGGAAGAGCTACACCTAATTCTGTGGCTCAGATGGCTGCTGTTTCAAACGGCAAGTGGGTTAAGGCTCATACTGAGCTTGCGCCAATACATGCTGCTGCAACAAAAGGCGGCTCTCCAAGCTCGACTAGACTTGATATTGATTTTGTTGATGTCACCAGAACAGTCATGGGAGAAGACACCACTTATAGAAGGTGGCTGACTGGGGTAAACAAACGCAGGATTTCCAAAGCAACCGATCTTGATGAGCATGAAGTTGCTGCGATTAAGGTTATTAACAAATACTTTGCAGACGCTAAGGGCAACCTTGAAAGCGTTGGATTGATCAGCACTAAGGCTGGTTTGAAGTCTCGCATTGGTCAGCTTGAATCAAGTCTTGAGGAATACAAATCAAGGCGCACTGTTGCACAGACCCGTGCAGCTGGGACCGCTGGTCAAGAGATGGCGATTATTACAAGAAACATGGAAAACCTATCGCAAGAGATAGATAATCTAAAGAGTCGTCTTGAGTCTGCACCTCAAACCATGAAAGACGACGAGGTTTTCTTCCCACGCTTTTGGAACCAAGATTCAATACGGGCTAATCGTGCTGGTTTATCTAAGATTCTTTATAAGTGGTATGAAGAAAACCCCAGTATTCAGCAGTACAACAAGCAGACTAAGAAGTATGAAACAGTAGAGCTTTCTTCTGACCCGAAGTACATACAGCAACGAGTCGACGACACCATTACCCGACTTCTTGGTGAGGCAGACCCACACAGTCTTGAGAATGCAAATATTGGAACGACATCTGTTTTAGGCAGGGGGCGCTCTAAACACTTCCGCACACGTCAACTTGATATACCAAACGAATTGGTTCTGGATTTTATCCACACTGATCCTCTTGCAGTAATGAAGACTTATGCTGCTCGAATAGAGCCACGCTATCATTTCCAGAAAGAATTTGGCAAAAGCATAGACCTTGTTATGGATGACATGGAACTTGAAATGCTTGGGCAGAGCTTTTCTACGCGTGAAATTAACAAAGTTCGTAGAGACTTCTTGCATATGTATGACAGGGTTTCTGGTGCTATTATAAGAAACCCAGATGCTTTAAATAGAAAAGTAGCTAACTTTCTAAGGGAGGCTGCATCGTTTAGCTTTATGGGTTCTGCTGGTCTTGCAGCGGTTCCTGACTTTGGACGCATTGTTATGGAATATGACATGGCTGATGTAGTCAAAGGTGTTCAAGAGCTTATGAATAAAAACCGTGTCAACATGACTGTTGGTGAAATCCAACTTGCTGGTGAAGCAATAGATATTCTTAAAGGCAGCGCACATATGCGCCTACAAGAAGACCTAACAAACAATATTGATGCTAATGAACTCTTAAGCTCTGCAAGGAATGCGTTCTATATCTTAAACGGATTGGCTCCGCTTACTGGAATTGCCAAACAGTTGTCTGGAATTATTGATGGTCACACCATTATCGACCTATCCATTAGGTTTGATAGTATTACACCAGACGAAAAGATATGGCTTGCTAAGTACGGTATTGATGAAACCAGAGCTAAGAAAATTAGTAAGCAACCATTCCAAAAGTTAGACAGCGGCTTATACACTGCAAATACTGAAGCTTGGACTGACTTAGAGCTAGTTGGGAACTACAGATCAGCATTGAATAGCGGTGTTCTAAACACAATCATGTCTGGTACGCCTGCTGATAAGCCCATAATTACAGACGGCGTTGTTTATATCCCGATGCGAGTTGCCAGCCAATTTGGCATGAAGGAAGACGCTACATTTAAAGGTTATTCTAGGATTGAGAATGGCCTTATGGGCTTACCGTTCCAGTTTTACAGCTACACACTAGCTAATGTTAATAAAACTGTAGCTTCTTTGGCTCAAGGACAGGTTAAAAATAGAGCATTGGGCATAACCACCATGATGGGCCTCGCTTATATGTCTCTTCAGATTCGCACCCCAGACTTTATCTGGGATGAGATGTCATACGAGGACAGGTTTGCTAGGTCATTCGATACAAGCGGCGTAATGGCGCTTTACTCAGACCTTTTCTATACAGGAATGCACACTTCTTTAGCCTTGGGTGGGCCTAACATTACTGGCGGGTTCCTTTCGCCTAAGTTTAACCAAGAAAAAAGCTATGCTGACGCTATAATCGGTTTTGCTGGGGCTGGTCCTTCATGGCTGCAAGAGGTTGCTGGTGGTGTTTACCAGTTTGCTAACGGTGAGTTTGGAGAAGGGGCAATGCGGGTAGCACGAAGAGCGCCTGCTGCACAGCTTTGGCTTTGGAAAGATGAAGCGAATCAAATTACGAGAGCTTGGGCCAACTAACTTGTCCTAGTTGGTTTGTGCGTTGATAACGATTCACTCTCCGTGTGATAACGGGGAAAAGAGGATGATCAAACATGACAATTGATATTTCAAACAATGCTTCAAGAATTAACTACACGGTAGCGCAAGGCGCAACGCAGCAAGCCTTTGCTGTTCCGTTTGAGTTTTTTGAAGACGGTGATATCAGTGTTTATGTTGACGGAATCTTAAAGGTTATTACGACTGACTATGCGATTAGTGGTGGTAACGGCTCCACAGGCACAGTTACTTTTAATACTGCTGGTGAGGGGGAGACTCAACAAGTTCTTGGTGCGACTGGTGGTTCTACAGTAACCATCGTTCGGTTCACGACGATTGAGCGCACGACTGACTTTACTACTGGCGCAGATATTAATAGAGCCGCGCTTAATACCCAGCTAGACACTATCACTGCAATTGCTGCTGATAATAAAGACCGAACAGATCGGGCTTTGCACATCTCTAACACTGAAATAGCACCCAGCTTAGAGCTACCATCTATTGATGCCCGTAAAGGTCGTGTCCTTGGCTTTAATGCAACGTCAGGGGCGGTAGAGGCTGGACCTAACATCTCTGATGTTTCTTCGCTTGCTTCAATTACGGCTGATATTGCAAGGCTTGCTGACATTGAAGACGGAACGATTGCGACTGACGCTATACAGACCGTTGCAGGCATTTCATCGAACGTAACTACTGTTGCTGGAATCTCAGCAAATGTAACTACGGTTGCGGGCAATACAACAAACATTAACACTGTTGCGGCTGATGGCACTGATATTGGGCTTGTTGCTGGTTCAATTACATCTGTAAATACAAACGCAACAAACATTACAGCAATTCAAAATGCCTCTGCAAATGCTGCTACTGCAACAACGCAAGCCGAAATCTCAACGACAAAAGCTGGCGAAGCCGCAACGTCTGCGACTGCTGCGTCGACTTCTGCTAGCACAGCAACAACACAGGCCAGCACTGCAACAACACAAGCTGGCATAGCGACAACCAAAGCTGGTGAATCTGCTGCATCCGCATCAGCTAGTGCAACATCTGCTAGTGCATCTGAGGCTGCTAAAGACGCGGCTCTCTCTGCACTTGATAACTTTGATGATCGTTACTTAGGGGCTAAAGCTTCTGACCCAACGCTCGACAATGACGGTAACGCCTTGGTGTCAGGAGCTTTATATTTCAATACAACAGACGATGTGATGAAAGTTTACACGGGTTCTGCATGGGTTGCTGCTTATGCTTCCCTGTCAGGCGCTCTGCTTGCTGCAAACAATCTGTCTGATTTAGCAAGTGTATCTGCTGGTCGAACTAACTTAGGGCTTGGCACTGCGGCTACTACAGCAGCAACCGCATACGCCACAGCCGCCCAAGGTACTACTGCTGATGCTGCCCTGCCTAAAGCTGGCGGCGCGTTAACGGGCGCTGTCACAACCAACTCGACTTTCGATGGTCGTGACGTATCCGTTGATGGCGCTAAGTTGGATGGCATTGAGGCTAACGCTAAAAATGACCAAACAATAACCGCAGGTTCAGGCTTGTCTGGTGGTGGTACTGGGGATATTACTCTGAGCCACGATGATACTTCATCTCAGGGTAGTGTTAACAACAGTGGTGCTACAGTTATCCAAGATGTAACTCTGGATGGTTATGGTCACATTACTGGTCTAGCATCAAAGACGCTTACTCTTGCTGATTTAGGTGGGAGTGCATCTGCGGATAGTATTGAAGTTTTATCAGCGGAGCCAGCTACACGATCTACAGGTGATATATATTTTAACAGCACTCTTAATCAACTTTACATTGCGTCTTCTACAGCTTGGAAGGGTATTCTAACTCTAGCCCCCCAAACCACAGGCGGCACCGTTACTATATCAACTATAGCTCATGGCGGTACAGTAAGTTACAATTTCGGAACAGACTTTGACGATTCGGTATATGCTGACTCTGAATTAGCTTACACACTAGCTTCGGGCTCTCTTCCATCTAGTACTAGTATTAGTGGTCAGAATTTAACTGGAACGGGAGTAGGCACTACCAGTGACGTTACTTTTAACTTTGCTATTACTGCAACAAGCCCAAACGGGCTTACTGCAACGCAAAACTACACCGTAGTAGTTGCTGCCATACCAAACAACTCTGCGGATGGGTCAGCTGTATTTACTTCATCAGCTACATGGACAGTACCAGCAGGAGTTAATAATATATGCGCTGTTTGTGTGGGCGCTGGTGGTGCTGGTCGACTCTACTATGGCACAGGCGGCGGCGGTGGCGCTCTGGCTTGGGCTAACCAAATTGTTGTAATTCCCGGTGAGACTTATAGTGTTGTTGTTGGGCAAGGTGCGACAAATTCAGTGGGTGGTGACAGTTACATTAATTTTGGCTCTGTGGGTATAGTTAAAGCAGAGGGTGGTGAGTCTACCGCAGGACAAGGAGGTGCTACTTCCGGTGGCTCACCTGCCAACACTATAGCCAACTCTGGTGGAGGGACTGGTGGTAATGGTGGCATAGGACACGTTCCACAACCACCATACTACGTTTCTGGAGGCGGCGGCGGCGCTGCTGGTTATTCTGGAAATGGAGGCAATGGTGGAGCATATGGTGTTACCACTGCTACTGGTGGCAGCGGCGGCGGCGGCGGTGGCGGTGCTGACCGTTATTCAGATCACACCTGCGGCTTTTCTTGGGCTGCTGGCGGCGGCGGTGTTGGCCTAAATGGCCAAGGCTCTTCTGGCAGCGGCGCTAGCTCTATAACTTATACTTGTGCTCAGTCGGGGCTTGCATATGGCGGTGGCGGCGGGTCTGGTGGCACGGCGGCTGCTAACGTCTCATACAGCGGCGG
>TARA_B110000503_G_scaffold46781_1_pt1 | contig 24587 bp, 12 predicted proteins | sample TARA_B110000503 | Tara Oceans TARA_B110000503 (sample SAMEA4397472) | marine metagenome | biome: Polar Biome; feature: [SRF] surface water layer (ENVO:00010504); material: water (ENVO:00002006), including particulate matter (ENVO:01000060) such as... | depth 5 m | reverse complement strand
CCCTTAAAAACACCAAATTTATATTTCAGAATAGTGCTTGTTTCTAACGTTGTTTAATTAATTGGTTTTGGCAAAAACAGCAAGAGCTATTGCTGCCGTATAAAAAATAGCGATTAGAAAAAGAGCAATTCCGGCCAATTGACAAGAGGCCTTTACTTTCTTAACAGTAAAAAAACGAACGGTTAGGTATGGATTCCTGCTGTGCCAATCATCAGAGTCAAGGATCTGGCAAAGATATCGAGTGTGCTAGTAGTTCCACTTGTATATTCTGTAAAACCTAATTCTGTCGAAATGCCACTCAGCTTGTCAATTAGATACGGTCTAGAACCATCATTAATAGTGGACCCAGGGCCGAGTTGATGTATTGGTTTGCCTGCCTGTCATTTGCATTGATATAGAAATAGTTGCCTCACAAAAGTGTTTGCAAGCGCTTACAAATGATTGTAAACAACTATAAACGATAGTAAATGTGTAGCAACCAACTAAGATTCCTATTCAGTTATATGTTTGCAACGTTGAATCGTTAGAGCGGTTCAGTTCGATAGATCCTCGACACGAGTTCGAGGACAATTCTTAACTGTTTAATTAAAATTTTAGTATTATGAGTACACTTAGAAACAAAGTACAGTTGATTGGAAACTTAGGAAATGACCCAGAAATCATCACCATGGATTCGGGCAAGAAATTAGCCAAGTTTAGTATTGCAACAAATGAAACCTATAAAAACCAACAAGGGGAGCGTGTTACAGACACCCAGTGGCACAACGTCGTTGCCTGGGGGAAAACCGCAGAGATCATAGAGGAATATGTGACCAAAGGGAAAGAGGTAGCCGTTGAGGGCAAATTAACCAGCCGTTCTTATGATGACAAAGAAGGTAATAAGCGTTATACAACTGAAGTGGTTTGTAATGAGTTGTTAATGTTAGGGAGTAAATAGGACCATTCTAAGCTCCTCTTCTTGCATAGAGGGGGAGTATTTTATAATTTTCAGGCCCGGAAAGAAGAAGTTGAATGCGCCTTATTATCTGTCTAGATCGCTCCTCAATTCACGATTATAATTCCTAATTTTGCGCCAATGATCGAAACCCCTAGCATACATAGTTTATTAAAAACGCATTTCGGATATGATAGCTTTCGCCCGAATCAAAGGGAAGTCATTCAAAATCTATTAGACGGTAAGGATACACTTGCCATTATGCCAACTGGCGGTGGAAAATCCCTTTGTTTTCAGCTTCCTGCAATTTATTTGGAAGGCACGGCAATCGTTATTTCTCCTTTGATTGCATTGATGAAAGATCAGGTGGACGCCCTGCGTGTAAATGGCATAAAGACGGCCTTTTTTAATAGCAGTCAACCACAAGAGGAGCAAGAGCAGACGCTTCGCGATTTAAAGAATAATGTTTTAGATTTATTTTATGTCGCACCAGAAAGCCTCTTTTTACTAGAGTCGACTTTATTAGAAATTAAAATCAATTTATTTGCGATAGATGAGGCGCATTGCATTTCTTCTTGGGGTCATGATTTTCGACCTGCCTATACCAAACTTGGGATATTAAAAACACAATTTCCAAAGGTGCCTGTTATTGCACTTACTGCAACAGCAGATAAGGCGACACAAGATGACATAATTGCCCAATTGGCGATTCCGAAAGCAAAAAAATACATTTCTTCTTTTGATCGTAAAAATTTGTATTTAGATGTACGATCTGGCCAGAATCGTATCAAACAAATTCTTGATTTTTTAAAGAGTAAAAAGACCGAAAGTGGAATTATCTATTGTTTAAGTAGAAAGAGCACCGAAAGTTTGGCAACTAAATTAAGAGCAGCGGGTTTAGATGCAAAGGCCTATCACGCGGGTTTGAGCGCCCAAGACCGAACAGAAATTCAAGATGGTTTTGTAAATGATACGACCTCAATTATTGTGGCTACCATTGCCTTTGGAATGGGAATCGATAAAAGCAACGTACGCTGGGTTATTCATTACAACATGCCAAAAAACATCGAAGGCTATTATCAAGAAATTGGACGTAGTGGGAGAGATGGCTTGCCCGCACACACCTTGTTGTTTTATAGTTTTGCAGATGTAATACAGCTTCGGAAATTTACACAAGGCACAGCAACTGAGGAATTTCAGCTGGCGAAATTGGAACGTATGCAGCAATTTGCTGAAGCATTAAGCTGTAGACGAAAAGCATTACTTTCCTATTTTGGAGAATCTATTTTTGAAGATTGTGGGAATTGTGATGTTTGTAAATCTCCCCCGACTTATTTTGATGGAACCCTACTGGCTCAAAAAGTATGTTCTGTCATAAAGCGTTTAAAGGAGCAAGAGGCGTTGGGGATGGTTTTAGATGTTTTACGAGGGGCTAAGAATGCTGGAGTATATGATAAGGGCTATCAAAACATTAAGACTTATGGTGCCGCCAAAGATGTTGCCTGGCTCGATTTACAGCAGTATGTTATTCAGTTATTAAACCAAGGGGTTTTGGAAATTTGGTTTCACGAAAACGGAAGATTGTTGTTAACCCCTTTGGCAGATAAAATTTTATTTGAAGGTCAAAAAATACAGCTTGCACATTTAAATCAAAAAACAGCAGACATTAAAACAGCCGATAAAGAACAAACCCCAGCGGAGGGTTTATTCGAAAAATTGAAAGCCTATCGGTATGAGGTCGCAAAAGAAACGGGGGTTCCGGCCTATGTTGTATTTAGCGATGCGAGTATAAAAGATATGGTAGAAAAGCTTCCGTCGAATGAAGATGAATTTTCACAGATTATTGGGGTGGGGCAAGCGAAATTAGAGAAGTACGCAGCATCGTTTTTAAAGCGCATCGCAGCGTACCAAAAACCCCAAGTTTCAAGAATTAAAAAGTCTAAAAAAAAAGCAGCTGGTAAAAAGGGAGATACCTATAAAAAGAGTTTCGAATTATTTCAGGATGGACTTTCAATAAAAGAGATTTCAGAAAAAAGAGATTTAGCCGAGACCACGATTTACGGCCATTTAATGAAGATACACGAGTTGGGAAGTGAAATCGATTTACACAAACTAATCCTTTCCGATGAGCTGGAGAAAATTCAAAATGCTCGAGAAAAAGTAGAAAACCCTGAGGCATTAAGGTCCTACTTCGAATATTTTGAAGAACAAATCCCTTATTGGAAAATTAAACTGGCACTTTATTTAGGAGAGAATTAAACACACAAAATATTAGGACGAATCATTTGCGCTTTTAGCATGTATCTCGAATCAACTCTTTATTCGCGGGGTCATATCTCATGATATTTTAAGACCCGCATTTTTTCATTTTAAAAATAATTTAATGATCCATCAAGTGTATTCTTCTCTAAGCAGTTTTTGCAACATTTAATCTCATTGCAAGTAGTGCTGAAATACCAAAGAACGCACCTGCAAAGAGCATTGCATTAATGGCGCTATTCCCTAAAAGGTATTTATATATAGGTCCAAATGATAAGGTTTGAATAAACATAGGTATTACAATCATCATGTTTAAAATCCCCATATAGACACCGCGCCTTTCTTCAGGAACCACTTTTGAAACCATCGTGTAAGGAATTCCCATCATCGCAGCCCAACCGACACCAAATAATATCATGGGCACTAATACAAGATTTGGATCCGTAATGTATGGAATTGTAAATAAGGCTATTGCCGTACCAAAGAGGCTAAGGGCATATATTTTTTTACCGCCAAAACGAAGGGTTAATGGCACTAACGCAAGCGCTATAACCATGGTAACAATATTGTAGGTTAAACTCATTTTAGCAGCTTGAGAAGCTGCCTCAGACGTCGTAAAGCCCATTGTGAGTTTAAAAAGAGGTGTTGAAAACTGCCAATAAATAAAAAGGGCGTACCATTGAAATAAATAAACGGCGCCAACTCGCCACATAAATTTTGGCATTTCTTTTATGGCATCAACAATTTCTTTAAAAGGAGTGATTACACGCTGAGTGAATGGCAGCTTTTTTATTTTAATAATAGCGACAAGTTCTTTTTCAGATGGAGGAATCTCAGGTGTTTTAAATACGGACCATAAAATTGTTACCAAAGAAAGGAAGGCTCCAATGAAAAAAGAATAATAGAGCCAATGCGGTATTGTTCCTGCTGCTTCGACAGATTCGCCTCCAAATAAATATTGGAATAAGACAATCGATCCATTCGCTAATAGAATACCTGCTCCAACAAACAAACTTTGCATTTGAAACCCTAAACTCAATTGCTTTTCAGGCAATTTATCGCCAACAAAAGCCCTATAAGGCTCCATGGCCATATTATTACCTACATCTAAAATCCAAAGCAACCCAACTGCAAACCAAAGCACAGGACTGTGGGGGAATGCGAACAAACACAAACTACCTAACAAGGCGCCAATTAAAAAATAGGGTTTGCGTCTGCCCCATCGATTTGACCAAGTTTTGTCTGACATTGCTCCAATAATAGGCTGTACAATTAATCCTGTTACTGGGCCGGCTATATTTAAAATAGGCAGCATGTCTTCGGGGGCTCCTAAATACAGAAATATTGGATTTATAGCCGTTTGCTGTAAACCGAAGCTATATTGAATTCCAAGAAACCCAACATTCATATTGAAAATTTGCCAAAAGGAGAGTGCAGGTTTCTTTATCGTCATAATTATTTTTTTATCGGCAGATACACGTGTGTTACCCATTCGAGTTCATTTCCTCCCATATTAGGATTGCTTAAAAAAACTTCAATTGGCGTATCTATTACTTCTATGCCATTATTATCAGCGTAATTTTTTAGCGTATACCATGCCCTGTCTGATGTCATGTAATTGCCATTATAAATGGCTTTAATGGCGTTTCTAGCATCAAATTGCTTGTATTTTATTTTTTTATTTTGTGGAAGGCTGTCTTTTTTTATGATCGGATAGCAGAAATTATAAAAAATGCTGTCGGTCTCACGATCCCATTTTGTGATTTCAATAAATGGCTGCCCGTTCAGTTTAATATCCGTATCGATAAAAAAGGTGCTTAAAAGGCCATAATTGTCCATCATGCCTCTGGCTTTTGCAAATTGCTTGCCTTTTATTGGAATGTACGCACAATAAGTCCCTTCAATAGAAGAAGCACCAACGACCTCTATCTTAATGTTCTTCAACTGATCGTTTAATAGTGTAAGGTACTCGGTGAGATTGTTTTTGACCGCCTCTTCATAAGGGGTGTCACTAAATGGTATGCTAAGCTTCTCTAAAACGCTTAGGCTGTCATTGACTATGGATACGGTAACCCTAGAGGTGGAATCGCTAAGTTGTTCAGCGTGCCACTGATAGGAAAGCGCTCTGTCGTCTAATTGAACCTTTTGAACAAGGTCCTCGTTCGGCTGCCGTTCTAGCGTTCCGTCTATCTTTTTGTTCCAAACTTTTACAGATTGATTTACAATTTCTGGGAGTGTTTTTGCTGTAAAAGAAACAGTAAAATCGTATGGTCTGATAAACAGAAACCAGATGATTACTCCAAAAAATACAAAGGCAAAGCCGAGAATCCATTTACGCATATTATCTTTTTATTTGCTTTTCATATTAAGATTTGCAACCACATAGTCTCCTAGTGATCTTCCTTGTTGAATGCCTATTTCTACAGCAGACCTATAATGAATTCCACCATACATTCTGCTTATAGCCGCCTCATCGGCAGCGGCATCGAAGGATTCAAAATGTCTCATAGGCAGGCCATATGCCAGTTCTGAAGTGTCGTCAAACGAAAATTCATTGCCAAAAATAGAATTTAGGGCAATAGAGGCTGCACCCGAAACCACAGAGTGACCGCTTGAATACTCTGGAAATGGAGGTGTTTGTAAAATCGGTTTCCAGTTGTCATTGAAATAGGTGTTGATCAAGGTTTCCGGACGCACTAAATTCGATCTATACTTTTCATCCCAGCAACTAATAAAAGCATCAGCGATTGCTAAGGAAGTTTTTGCATAGGTAAAAACAGAGTCGTCGAAATTGGATTCACTTTTTTTACACGCAATTTTCGTTATCCCTATCCAATGGGCTCCTGGAGTAATCTTTTTAGTAGCGAACATTAAATGACCTCTGGTCACCGAAACATACGGATTGCAGTCCCAAAACTGAGCTACTTGTACTTCTTCAGATGCATCTCCTTCGGCCGTGATTCGGTTGCTAATGTCATATACCTCTTGTAATTCTTTATAGAAGTCACTGCCTTCTTCCATTGAAAATGCTGGAGGAGGAGTGGGTTTAAATTGAGCAGCAGAGTCAATAACAAAGGGGCGAATTTTATTCCAATGTGGCTCTAGGCCATCCATATAAGACGGAGGGGTAGGCTGCCACCTGCCTTCGTCTTCAGAGATTACATGGAATTTGGACATGGTCCGGGTTTGCTTATAATTATCGCCATCCATCCATTGTGATATATGATCAGCCACTTGCAGACCATAGGTTTCAGCATTTAGAAATTCATTTCGGTTTTTTTTCTTCCAGCTAGTGTATAAACTGTCTCTGTAGATCTCAATTTTTTCTTCGGAAAAAACCAATTGTTTACTCAATTCAATATGTGAAATTAGAGCGGCTAACTGATAGTTCACAGGCGTTTCTGAAGCTGGAATTGGGGTTAATCCTTTCAATTGCCCAACCAATGAGGTGTACTTTGAATTGTTGAGAGCAACAATTTCATAGGCAGCAATATTCGGATATGCAAATATTCGACTGGCTACTGGTGGTGAAAAAATGTCGTGGATCATTACCTTAATGACATGGTCAATAGAATGATGCAACTCATCTGCCTCTATTAATAGAGGCTCCGCTTGCTTGCACGCGCTTAGAAGAACACAAATTGTTACGACTAGAATTTTAATGTATTTCATTTTAAAAATTAGGGTTTTATTTTAATTTCATAAACCTCGGCTGCGTCATTGTTAATTGTGACCAAAAGATAAGGTTTATTCTTCAACTGAATGATATTTAGATTTTTAACTGCCTTATTGCTAAGGTCAATTCCGAGTTTAGGGCCTAAAACAGTTTCTGCGTCAGATTTAATTAAGGCTCCAGAAAATGAATCCAATCGGCCTTGAATGGGTGCTATTCCGAAGTAATTACCTGCAGCAAGGACTTCGCTTTTACCATCAGCATTAAAATCGTATTCTAAAAACGTTCTTATTGGGGCAACCTGCATTTCATTTTGGAAAGGCACAAAACGAAATACGCCCTCCTCATTTTTTAGATAGCCCGAGCGCAACTCGTGAACCTCCAACACCGTTGCATTTTGGAGTCGCTTTTTATCAAATAGTTGTTCTATGGTCTTTCCTGCAAAATCTTCATATTTCGGAAAGGTTTTTCTTAGAACAACTAACTGTTGTGCCAAGTTGTCAAGTCCTAATATTGGATAATAGCGTTTGTCCTTTTCAACACAAACGATTGTCTCTGTTGAACCGTTTTCATCAAAGTCGTGATAGTACATCTTTAAAGGATACTTTGCCGAAGCTTTGAATTTAGAGTTTGTCCCCCAATTTCCAAGGAGGTAATCAACATCACCATCGCTATCCATATCAAATGGCTGAATGCGCTGCCATAGTCCATTAAGGGCCCCATTAATTGGACGAACCTCTTCTAAGTTTCCGTTTGTGTTTTTAAAGAACTTAGGAGACATCCATTCTCCGACAACAATTAAATCTGTAATACCGTCATTGTCAAAATCATCCCAAACGGCATCAGAAAGCATGCCGATATTGTCAAAAACACTAGTTTCTACTGCTGTGAATGCACCCTTGTTGTTTTCTAACAAAAACGAGGTTTCTTCTCCTCCAAAATCGTTTGTAGATGCATAGCTGCCAATAAAAACGTCTAAATCCCCATCCTTGTCAAAGTCAAAAGGCCGAACAACTGACGTATTTCCGAAATAATTAGGCAGTATTTCTTTCGAAAAAGCGGAATCGTTTTGACTAAGATACCGGTCCTTTAAAGGATCCATTTGATTGTAGAAATCACCACCGCCCGAACCGATTAGTATGTCATTTAAGCTGTCATTATTGAAATCGGAAATAACGGCCACTACGTCTTCTGAAATGGAATCATTAGAAATAACGGGATACTTTATTCGGTTATACATGGAGTCATTTTGAATGAAAATTGCTGCAGGCATAAACTTGGAACCGCCAAAAAACACATCTTCCTCACCGTCATTATTTAAATCTCCTATAGCCACTGCTGGACCGCGATCTGAAATTTGATATGGAATCAATTTTTGACGATTAAAATCAAGATAATTGTCTTCCTGATGTGTAAATTGGATGCCAGAGTTTTTCACCCTGTGGAATAGCGGATTGCCTTTCTGTTCTTTTTTAGAGCCGGGTTGATTGTTTTTTGGACTTAGTGTGAGCTTTTGATTTACAGCGATAGTATATAACATGTCTATACTCCGGTCTGGCCACACAATTTTGAGGGAATCTACTGTTTTGGAATTGCCAAAGCCAAAATGAAGTATGGGTTGTGAAGAAGCCTGAAACCCTCTCGATGTATATAATTCTTTGTATTGCAGTGTGCCATCAGAGTAGGCATACACTTTTGTTCCTATTCCAAAGTGGTTTTTTATGGGTATTTGAAAGTCTAATTTAAGATAACTTGAAGCTTCGTTCGTTGTATTTTCAAGAATGCTTACAGCAGCGTTGATATTGTTTATAACCAGGTCAAGATCGCCATCATTATCTAGGTCACCCATCGCTGTAGCAGTAGAAGTTGTTGGGGTTTGCTCAATCCAAGTAGATGATTTATTTTCAAAAATGAGGTCACTTCCTCCTTTGTATATGTAATTAGTAACACTTCCTGATGGCATCAATTGGAGGGCTTCCTGATCAACTAGTTTGGTGGCACTTATTTTATTCTGAATTTGGTCACTGGACACAAACTTAATGTAGTCCAGGTTATTAGGTCTTTTTGGAATTCCATTTGAAATAAATAAATCCTGTTCTCCATCTTGATTGTAATCGGCAAATAAGGCACTCCAACTCCAATCACTAGCACCAACACCGCTCATTAATGCGGTTTCCATAAAGTTGTTTTGTTGCTGATTTATATACAGCATGTTTCGTGAATATTGATAATGATAGCCAAATTGTTCGGTCCTCAATTTCTGTATTTGAAAGCTTTCGTCTCCATCAGACGCTTTGAGTACATTTTCATTTTCAGAAAGCATATCCAAAGAAATAAGATCAGGATACCCATCATGATTAATATCGGCGCTGTCATTTCCCATAGAGAACCTTGAAGTGTGGCCGAAAAAGTCTCTTAAAGATTCTGAAAAGGTTCCATCTCCGTTGTTTAAATAGTAATAATCGTCCTCATGAAAATCATTGCCAACATAAATATCTGGAAATCCATCCTGATTGAAATCGGCAACTGCTACTCCCAGACCATAACCGTTTGGCCCACCATATATGCCCGCTAATGCACTAACATCTGTAAATTTTCCATTGTCATTGCGCAACAGTTTGTCACCTGTTTGTCGGTCTCGCTCATATCGTAAGCCCATGCGACCAAAGGATTCTTGGGTATGAACGGCATGATTTAGAAGATAGATATCTAAGTCGCCGTCGAGATCAAAATCTAAGAGGGCTGCTGTTGAACTATAGCTATCAAAATCCAATCCATATGCCGACGCCGACTCTGTAAAGGTTTCATCGCCATTGTTTATATATAATTCGTTATATCCTTTAAAACCATTGATGCCCACTACGGCGCAAACGTAAATATCGAGCAAGCCATCTCCATTAATATCTCCCATTATGGCACCTGTATTCCAGGAACTTCCCCCTGCGACCCCTGCTTTGTCTGAAATATCTTCAAAGGCGAGATTACCCTTGTTTAGGTAGAGTTTGTTTTTAACTTGATTTCCAGAAAAGAAAAGATCAGGCAAACCATCTTTGTTGATGTCACCAATAGAGACACCTCCTCCGTTATAAAAATATAAATAATCAAGGATGCTTAGGTCTTCACTCTCTGTAACATCATTCTGAAAGTGAACATTCGATTGTGTAGGGCTTACACTTTTAAAGAGAAGCGCCTCTTTTTGCTGACACCCAATAAGTAGAATTGCACAAATATATGTAAGTAGGGACTTAGTCATTGATTTTAAAAATCTTTGGTTTTTCATTATTTATTGCAGTAATCACATAGATTTTTCCATTCTTATCTTTGAACTGTCTTAGATGCTTTACTTCATTCTCTACTACAAATCCGCTCGTGTTGTAGTCTTGCCATTCGAAGTTCAAGCCCTCTTTATTTATAAGCAAGGTGCCTTCGTTCGCATCTAATCTGGAGTACTGCGGTTTAAATTCAAAGTTATTTCCACCCATTAAAATATCCAAAAACCCATCTTTATTTACATCTACACAAGAAATGCTGCAAACGCATGATAATTGAACTTGTGGAGGTAATATTTTTATTGAAAAGTCTCCGTTTCCGTCATTTATTGCAATCACACTTTCGGCTATTGTTGCCTGTTTCATAATAGCATTTTGAGTAATTTGGGGTGCAAATAGCTGTTGAATGGTCTTTTTAGCATAATCTGAAGCTTTTAAATTCTGCTTCTTAAGAGAAACAATTTGAGATGTCAACTCTTTCTTCATATGAATGGGATAATCTTTTGAATCAAAGCTACGAGTAAAAATTTGTTCAATGGTTCCGTTGTTATCGTAATCATTAATCCACATTCTCATAGGTTGGTCCTGGGAAGTTTTATAGACAGTATTACTCCCTTGGTTTCCGAGAATTAAATCCAAATCTCCGTCATTATCTAGATCGGCGGCTTCAATAGTATTCCACCAGCCGTATAAAGCATCAAGAGAACTTGTTTGTTTCACCAGTTGTTTCCCGTTGTTTTTATATATTGTTGGTGTTCCCCATTCTGAAACAGTGAGCAGGTCTTTTTTTGAATCTCCGTCAATGTCTTTCCATACAGCAGCAGTTATCATCCCGCTATTTTTTAGATCGTAGGCGATTCTTTCCGTTGCATTTTCAAATGTCCCGTCTCCAACATTTTCTAGAAATAGATGCGGCGGGTCAATACCGTAGGTTCCAACAACACTTCTGGATCCAATAAAGACATCGATGTCACCATCATTGTCGTAGTCATTGGGGCTAATGGTGGCGATATTTGTATGTGCGGACGGCAGCTTTATTTTAGATTTTGAGAAGGACCCCTTTCCATCGTTTAGATATAATCTGGCACTATAATTTTTAGATTCAGTGACTTCATTACCTCCCGAACCAATCATGATATCCAGATCACCATCGCCATCTGCATCCATAAAAGCAGCAGCGGTATCTTCAAAAGAAGCATCTTGTTCAAATATAGCTGCAGGTATTTCACGAAGTTTTCCCTGGCCTATGTTTTTATAAATTTTTCCCGCCTGATTCTTAGCTCCTCCAATATACACATCTTCATTTCCATCTCCATCAACATCACCAATAGCCATTGCGGGCCCTTCTTGAGATAACATTTTAGAAATGAGACCTTCGTGGTCAAAATCGGAATAGCTGTTTTCTTCATGTTTTGTAATCAAAGGATTTTGTACTTCCGATAAAAAAGGACCGTCCGCCTTCTTTAGCACTGGCGTATACATTTCTGTGGCCTCGTTTTGGTTTAAAATAAGGAACTGATTCACCTCAATATTTGTCAGTTTTTGGGTTTTGTCGTTTGGCCAAACAACTCTTAAGGAATCAATTTTTTTGTGCTTGCCTAATCCCATAGCAATTACATAATCCATGGACGATTGAAACCCTCTAGATGGCATTACATCTTGAGTGAAAATACTTCCTCCAGCATAAATTTTTAGAATACTACCGATTGCAAATTGGTTTGCGCCCTCCCCTTTTAGTTGCATTCTAATATGGTTGTTTGTAGTTTCTTTCTCAGAATTGTTTTCATAGACAAATGCCTGCATGTTCACATTATTTACTACCAAATCTAGATCGCCGTCGTTATCTAGATCTCCATAAGCAGTTCCATTTGAAAAACTCGGAATGTCTAAGCCCCAGTTTTTAGTTTCATTATCAAAAGTAAGATCTGTATTGTTTTTATAAGCGAAATTTGATTGAGGCGATTGGGGCATTTTGTTAATGATGGAATCAATTGACTCCTTTTTACCCGTTAGCGCCATCTTTTGAATAATTTCATTGGCAAAGAAGTCAACGAAATCTAGATCACTTAAATCGTGGTTTACGCCATTGGTAATATATATATCTCTAAAGCCGTCATTATCCATATCGAATAAAAGACCCGCCCAACTCCAATCAGTTTTGGCAACTCCGCTATAATTTGCAATTTCAGAAAAGCTGTTATTTCCTGTGTTCAATTGCAATGTATTTTGAATGTATTGTTGGGAGAAATCTTTGCTTTGCTTCAATTTAAAAACATTGTACCCCTCAAACTCCATGACCGATTTGATTCGTTCATCACCTTCAGGCATCATATCAGTAATAAAAATATCTGACAGGCCGTCGTTATTAATATCGGCGATGTCCACTCCCATGGCAGAAAGGCATAGATGGGAAGTCCAATTTTTAATGTCTTCTTTGAAAGTTCCATCTTGGTTATTTATATAAAGATAATCACGTTCATAAAAATCATTGGAGACATAAATATCTGGGTATAAATCATTGTTTATATCTGTGACCATAACACCTAACCCAAAACCAATAAGGCTGCCATAAATACCGGCTTCTTCACTTACATCTACAAATTTGCCGTTATCATTCCGAAGGAGCATGTCTCCAACACCTCGAAAAATATGAGGAACATTCTCCCAGTCTTGAGCGCGTTTGTCCCTTTGATGTGCATAACCCAGGCTGCTTACAGGAATATTGCTGTTGTTTAAAATATAAGCGTCTAGATCCCCGTCTTTATCATAATCAAAAAATGAAGCATGTGTAGAAAACCCTGATTTTGCTAGATTATACTCTTGGGCCTTTTCAGAAAAACTAAGGTCACCATTATTTATATATAAATTGTTATCGTGATTATTGCCTTGCATGTTTCCAGCATTACTCACATAAATGTCTAATAAACCGTCACCATTTACATCGGCCATTACAACACCTGTAGACCACGGTTTATCTCCTTCAATACCCGCTTTAAGTGAAATATCCTCAAATTCTAAGTTCCCCTTATTTAAGTATAACTTATTAGGACTCATATTGGCAGAAAAAAATATGTCTGGAAGCCCATCATTGTTGATATCTCCTATAGCTACACCACCGCCATTATAGTAGTTTCGGTATTTAAAAATATTAAAGTCCTTTTGGTTAACGATGGTGTTCTCAAATGTAATATTTGTCTTTGTAGCGTCTAAAAGTGTAAATAAGGTAGGTGATGTATCGACAGGTTTAATGGTGTCTGTGCGGTTCTCGTTACAGGCTCCAAAAAGGATTGTAACCAGCCCAAGAAAGACCAATGTACTTGTGTTTTTAAAAGGGAACATATGTTTATTCATTCTGTATTAGAAAAATAGGAGCCTTATTGTTGATTCCAATGATATAATGAACTTTGTTGTTCATCTTAATTTTATTAATAGACCGTGCCGGCCCAGCAATGTCGAAATTTTGATTTTTAGCCATTTTAAAAAAACCGAGCCTGTCATTTAAGAGTACACTACCATGAGAAGCATCCAATCTTCCTAATTGAGTACTTATTTCGTAATTATTTCCCGCTAAGAGAAGATCTAGAAATCCATCTTTATTAAAATCATCAACATGTATTGTGTTTACGCTTGATATTTGTGACGAGAAGGGAAGACTCATTTTTTTAAACCGTAATCCTCCTATGTTCTCCAAATAGCTGCTCGCCAGTTCAAAACACTCTTTTTTCTTTGCATTCTCAAGTTTTTGTGGTGAAAATATTTGATTTAAATCAGCCTTTGCAAAGGCTTCAAAAGATAAATATTTTTTATTAATTAATGGAATTTGTTTCGTTAACTCTTCCTTAGTTGAAAAAGTAGTTTCAACACCGTTGTAAAAATGAGTTACAATGGATTCCTCTTTTCCATTATTGTCAAAATCATTTGTATATAATTGAATAGGTTCGTCTGGCGTAGCCTGTAATCTGGTATTTAGGCCCCAATTTCCTACTACAATGTCAAAGTCTCCATCTTTGTCAAAATCATTCACTTGTACCGTATTCCACCAACCATTTGTATGCTTTAAGGTATCAGTGTTTTGTAATTCTAATGCAGTTCCAGAATTTAAAAAAATTGAGACAGGCATCCAATGCCCAACGGCAATTAAATCTTTATAACCATTCGAATCTAAGTCGACCCAGGCAACATCTGTAACGTTGCCAATAAATTGAAACGCTTTGGCGTATTCTGATGTAATGTTTTTGAAAGTTCCATCACCGTCATTTAAAAATAAAAACTGTTCCGGGGTTTTACCAAATGCTGATGGGTCTGAGTTGGACGTAATGGAAACATCAAGATCACCGTCATTATCAAAATCTACAGCTTTTACACTTGAAGCGTTGGTTTCAATTTCATTAAAAGCAGATTCATGAAGTGTCAATATCCCATTTGTATTTAGATACAATCGAGGGGAAATAGGTCGCCCTTTCTTAAATTCATTGCCGCCGCTAACTACTAGTAAATCCGGATTCTTGTCTAAATTTGCATCAAAAAACAGGCTTGAAGTATCTTCATTTAAGGCTGTTTGTTTGAATAGGTCCTTCTGTGTGTTTCTAAACGTGCCGTCTTTATTTTGTATTAATAATGCACTCGCTTGCGATTTGCCTCCACTTAGAAAGACATCGTCTAATCCGTCATTGTCGAAATCAATGACAGCATTTTTAGGCCCCCAATTACTAGATGCATAAGGAATTAGTGGATTTTTGTTAAAATCTAAGGTATATGGGTCTTTGTGCTTAAAAGAGATAGGGGAGGGAACATTACTTAGGTAGGATTCTTGGCGTGGAGGAAACGTAGTGTAATAGTTTTGCTGAATCGCCTCAGAGTAGTGAAGGGTTATTTCTTGGTTGACATTTAGATTGAATTGTTTTTCATAAAAACCGTTGGGCCAAATCACTACCAATGAATCAATTTTCTTTGATTCACCCACACCAATATTTAATTTTGGTGCAACGGCAGACAGATACCCTCTTGTAGTATAATTCTCAAAAAATAGAGGTTCTGCATGAATATAGGCAACTAGCTTCGCTCCAATAGCATACCGATTGAGCTTCGACCCGTTAAAGCGTACCTTAAGGTAATTTGTAGATGGAATTGTATTTGAGGTGTTTTCAAGTAGATAAGCAGTTTCGTTGATATTATTCACCACGATGTCTAGATCACCATCATTATCAAGGTCGGCATACACAGCTCCATTGCTTAAGGAGGCTTCAGTTGATGACCAACTATTGGTTACATTGCTAAAGGTATTGTCTCGATTATTGACGTAAAAGTAATTCGACGCTTTACGTTCTGGAATGTCTTTAAATAACTGAAAATCCGTTTCCTTTAAGCCATTTTCAATTTTATTTTGAATCTTTTCATTAGAAATGAAATTAATAAAATCCATGTTATTGGTGGCTCCTAATATCCCATTTGTGATATACAGATCCTTGGCGCCGTTATTATTGAAATCTGCTATCAATGGGCTCCAAGACCATTCTGTACCTGATATACCACTGAGGTAAGCAGATTCACTAAAGGTTTCATTCCCATTGTTAATGTGCAGTGTATTTTGCATATACTGTGGACTATATCCATTTTTCAGATACTGTTCGTAAACGGGGTATGAAAATTCCATGCCTGAGACTTTATAGGTCTCTAAGTCTTCAGGGAGCATATCGAGTGAAAGGATGTCTGGCCTAGAGTCATTATTAATATCGGCTATAGCATTTCCCATAGAGTAGTGGGAAGTATGCCCCAATGCCGTGCTGTTGGTAGAAATAATTTCCTTAAATGTTTGACCTTTTTGATTTAGGTACAAATAGTCATTCTCGAAGAAATCATTTCCGATATAAATATCGGGGTAGCCATCATTATTAATATCACTAACCGACAGGCCTAAACCATAGCCAGTTTTCCCTTGAAAAATTCCTTTTTCTTTTGAAACATCCACAAAAATTCCCTCTCTATTTTCAAAAAGGATATCACCAGATTCTTTACTGTAGGTTTTCCGAGCCGAACCTTTACCGTAGGTTCTGTTGGGATGCACTGAATGATTTAAAAGGAACATGTCTAAGTCTCCATCTAGGTCAAAATCAAAAAAAACAGCTTGTGTAGCGTAACTACTTATATCGAGGCCATACTTAGCAGATTCATTTTCAAACGTTGGAATTCCATTTTCAATTCCTTTGTTCACATAGAGAAGATTCTTTGATTCTGAGTAGGCTCCGACCAAACATATATAAAGGTCTAAGAGGCCGTCATTGTTTATATCGACGGTAGTGACTCCGGTAGTCCAATTGTTTTCATTTAATAGATTCGCACGTTTACTAACATCCTCGAATTCTAAATTACCTTTATTTAGATAAAGTTTGTCTTGATTCTGGTTCGCCACAAAATACAAGTCTGCTAAACCATCATTATTAAAGTCACCAGCAGCAACACCAGCACCATTATAGAAATATAAGTAATTAAGAATATTTAATTGAGAAGTATTAGAAATAGTATTTTGAAAAGTGATATTAGAAGCTTCAGAAGATATTTTATTGAAAAGCTTTGGGTCTTGCTGACAAGAAGCAGCAAGTATTATGATTAAAAGACAGATAAGTCTTAACATACCACTTAAAAAATAAAGTAAAATAAAAGAGAGTATAAATTACATATACTCTCTTTTAAAGATAAATTAAATAAGAAAATTAATAACCTTCGTTCTGAGTAAGATTAGGGTTAGAAATTAAAGCTGTAGATGGGATAGGGTATAAGGCTCTATATGCATCTGTGCTTGATTTAAACTCCCATGGATTACTCCAATCTCCCAAACGAATTTGGTCATTACGTCTCCATCCTTCGATGTATAGCTCTCTTCCACGCTCATCTAGTAAGGTTTGCTCGGTTAGAGCAGCCATAGGAGATGCGCCTCTTAGTGCACGTAACTCATTAACTAACGCTAAACCGTTTCCACCTGAAGCACCATTCAAAATTGCTTCAGCTTTCATTAAATGCGCATCGGAAAATCTGAAAACAACATTGTGACCAGCAAAAGCACCATTTTCAGGATTGTACTTGATCGTTCGTATTCCAGTATTTTCATCATTACCTAAAAGACCAGGAAGTTGTTTTGTGAAAATCATTGGATTTCCAGGTCGATCCGTTCTAGGAACTCCATCTCTGTCGTATTGTAGTCCGACTAAGAAACCGTAACCGATACCAAAATGAGAACCGTCAGTTGGAACAAAACCTCTTCTTTCTTCTTGTCCAGAACCGGGAACATTTGTATTCGCGTCTCCTTCAAATAAGTCATAAAACTCAGCTAGCGTAGTAAATCCATTCCAACCACCACCTTCATTACCAGGTGCTCCTTGGTTGTAATGCAATGTGTTCCAAATTCTATTTCCGGTACTTGCTCTGGCAAAGTAGATAGTTTCATTGTCTACGTCTTCTTTAAAGATATCAAAATATCCAGACTCGAGTCCAAAACCTTCAGCGCTTAACGCATCAACCAATTCCACAACCTTATTCATATCTGCAGCAGCTGGAGATCCAGTTCCTGTGAATATATGACGATTTAAGTGCAGTTTAGCTAATAAAAATCGGGCAGAAGCTTTAGATGCTCTATCTAATCCTCCTCCTGGGCCAGCAGCAGGTAAATCAGCTAATGCTTCATTTAAATCTTGAACTGCAAATTCGAAAGCCTCTACTCTGTTTTTAACAGAAGGGTTTACATCAATTCCTTCGTCCGGTGTTCTAAATGGAGCTTGACCATATAAATCAACTAGATAGTAAGTAGATAAAGCTCTTAAGAATTTTGCTTCTGCAATTTGCAGTGCATTTCCACCACTTCGAGAATCCATAATTGCAGTCGCTCTAAACACATTTTGGTTTAGATTATTCCAAGTAGCTTTTACCATTGAATGGTTCGCATCCCAGTTGTGCGCGTGAAGCGTACGCCAAACACCGTTGTCACCCCAATCGGTTCCACGAGTGGCAACTAATTGCTCGTCTGTAGATACTTCGTTCAAAGCATATAAATCTCCTTGATTTTCTATTTGTCCTCTCCAGTCATTATAAAGACCATCAAGACTTGCCGTAGGATCAACACCTGCGAATTCTCCCGTCAAATTTTCAAAATTCGAATCGGTTTGTTCAATTTCAAGATCTGTACAACTATACGCACTTACTAAAAATGCGCAGAGAAGTAATTTGTATATTTCTGTTCTTTTCATAATATATTTTTTAAAATGTTGCATTTATTCCAAGTGTAAAACTTTTAGCTCTTGGATAACTAGTATAATCAATACCTGCAGAAGGGATATTATTAAGCCCCTTTGGAGTATCAACTTCAGGATCTAATCCAGAATAAGGTGTGATTACAAACAGGTTTGAACCAGTTAGTAAAAAACGTAAGGAGTTTAAAGCCCCATCTTGTTTCAGTTTAAGGTCATAACCAATTGAAAGATTTGCTAACCTTAAGAAATCACCTTTCTCTAAGAATCGAGTAGATACATCAGGAGCATTTGCTTTTGATTCACCATTTGTTAGTACATCAGCTGTTACGTTTTTCGCTACACCAATAATACCAGCAGTTTGATACGCATTAGCAGTATTGTTGTATATGTATTGTCCATACTGTCCATTGAAGTATGCAGCGAAGTTGAACCTTTTGTAAGAGAAATTAGTTGAGATACCTACAATATAGTCTGGTAAAGCACTTTTTCCAACAAATTGTTGAACATCTCCTTCAGGGTATATAGAAACACCGTTTTCATCAAATCCACCAAACTCTCTTAGGTAGTAGGAGAATAAAGGCTGACCTTCGGCTAATAACTGAGCATAAGCTCCGGTTAAACCGTTACCATTAATTGCTCCAGTTTGTATAAGACCATCAAAATCCTGAACTTCATTTTCATTATAAGAAACATTAAAGCCTAAATTCCAAGTTAAATCTTCTTGTTGTAAGATGTCATAGTTTAAAGCAAATTCGACACCCATATTAATAACCTTAGCATCTAAGTTTGAAAACACAAACGGTTGCACTGCTGGTTGAGCAGCTTCTTGTTGAAGAATTAAATCTTTGGTCGTTTTGTGATACACGTCTACTGAACCGCTTAAACGGTCTTCAGCAAATCCGAAATCAAAACCAATACCTCCTTGTGCAGTTTCTTCCCATTTTAAGTCATCATTCTGAAATGCAACAGCAGTTGTTCCTCCTAAGAAGACAGTACCATCGTTTCCAATACCTGGAGCACCAAAGCGTTGTCTAAATGTAAAGTTACCATACCCAAGACCATCTTGATTACCTGTAATACCATATCCTACACGAAGTTTAAGTGTGGAAACAGCATCAGGCATAAAGTCTTCTTCTTGCATTTGCCAAGCAAAAGCTCCTGAAGGAAATATACCATATTGGTTAGTAGGACCAAATCGAGTAGATCCATCTGCACGAACTGTAGCAGTGAATAAATATTTGTCAGCGATAGAGTAATTTAGTCTTCCAAAGAAAGATTGTAATTCATCAGTATTGTCGTAATAATCTCCAGTTACAGATTGTACAGCAAGCCTATTTGGTGCTGTAACCATAATCCCTGCATTAATTTCTGGAACAATTTGGTTTACAGAAAGACCAGCATTACTATACCCAAACTGTTGGTAAGAAGAATTAATACTCTGTTCGATTGTGTTGGCAGAATCTTCTAAATCCTGACCCATTACGTCAAAGTTTCCTGTTCCAAAACCAAAACCGTTAATGGTTCTTCCGTAGTTCTGGAATTTTTGGTAGGAGTAACCTGCCAAAACTTCTAGTTTAGAATTTTCAAACTCTTTGTTATAGTTTAATGTAAGATCCATTAATGAATTCTTTACATGAAGATCTTGATAAGATCCACGTCCGTTGCCTGGGGCACCGTTGTTAAACCCACCAGAAATTGCTCCGCTTAACACTTGTTTTCTGTCGGCGGCTGATTGATCATAACCAAGATTTACCTTAGCGCTCAAATTATTTGATATTGCATATTCAGCAGAACCATTTAATAAAATACGATTGGTTTTGGTTTTGTCTTCGAAATACGCCAAAAGTTGAGCCGGGTTTACAGCACTTTGAGTTTCAAATCCTGCCGAATTTGGCCAGGTTGGATTTGCAAAATAAGAAGCTCCTAATAAATCACCTAAGGATCCATTGTTGCTTGTAATTAATGCACCTTGATCGTTAATTCTAGAAATACTCACATTTGCGTTTAATTTCAACTTGTCATCGAAAAGACGATGTGCAGCATTCACACGAGCAGTAATTCTTTCCTGATCCGAATTTTGAACAATACCGAATTGTTTCCCGTAACTAAAGGACGCCCTTATGTTCCCATCACCGTAATTATTTGAATAAGAAAGGTTGTTTTCAGTAGATGTTGATCTTCTAAAAATAACATCTTGCCAATCTGTATCGTTTCCAAAATCTTGTGCTTCGGCATTTCCTCCGTATTGTTCAACAGCGCTCAAGAATGTTGGGCCGTCTAGTAAGTCAAATCTTTTTGCCGTTGTCGAAGTACTTATGTTTGTATTAAATTCAAATACACCACCTGCTCCAGATCGTCCAGACTTGGTTGTAATAATAACCACACCGTTCGCACCTCTTGAACCGTAAATTGCAGTTGCTGAAGCGTCTTTCAAAATTGAAATACTCTCGATATCACTTGGGTTTAGAAAGCTAAGTGGGTTTTTAGCTGCTGCAGAACCTAATCCTAGGTCGCTTCCTCCTGGGGTACCTCCATCAGATAACGGAATACCATCAACAACAAAAAGAGGGTTGTTATTCGAACGAACAGAAGCTGTACCTCTAATACGTATTGCAATTCCTGCTCCTGGTTCACCACTCGATGAGCTTATTTGAACTCCGGATGTTTTTCCTTGAATTAGTTGTTCTGGTGATGAAATAATACCACCATTAAAGTCTTCAGCTCTCACTACAGCAACAGCTCCTGTCGCATCACGTACAGTAGTTGTTCCATAACCAATCACAATAACTTCGTCTAAAACAGAAGCATCCTCGGCTAGGGTTATGTTCATACTAGTTTGTCCGGCTACTTCCATCTCCTGAGTTAAGTATCCAATATAACTGAACACTAATACAGGGTTTTCAGTTGAGGTGGAAATGGAGTAATTTCCATCAAAATCGGTTAGAACGCCATTGGACGTTCCTTTCTCCAAAATGTTCACACCTCCCAAGGGGCCTGAAGATTCGGTTACAACACCACTCACCGTTTGAGCAAATGCTATGCTTCCGAACATAAAAATGGTCGAAAACACCAGTTTCTTGAGTAATTTAAATTTCATAGTTGATTTGTGTTAATTAATAAAATTGAATTGATTGGCTAATATAATGAATTGTTAAAGCAAATTAATACATCTGTGTAAGAATTTGTCCCAAGTTTAGTGCATTTTTCGATTAAATAGTCAGATTTCCTGCCTAATTATACATTATAGCCACCGAAATCGTTTTCGAAATTATGTAATTTTGACAAATTCTTAAATCTAAAAATGAAAAGTATAAAATAAGTTTATATATTCAAAAAATTATTCTTGAATTTTTTTTACAGTTAATGATCCTCTCACAATGGCAAAAATAACACTACGATTAATAGCGGATACTTTGGGCATTTCGGTGGCAACAGCATCAAAAGCTTTAAAGGATTATCCCGACATAAGTCAGAAGACAAAACGGGATGTGAAGGAGCTCGCTGCAACGTTAAAATACAAACCAAATTCTTTTGCTCAAAGTTTACGAAATCAGGAGTCGAAAATAATAGGCTTAATCATTCCCGAAATTGTACACCATTTTTTTGCTAACATCATTCATGGGGTTATTAAAGCAGCCGAAAAGGAGGGTTATTTAGTAATTACGCTTCAATCTGATGAGTCTTATGAGAATGAAAAAAAGCAAATTGAATTATTGTTAGAAAAGAATGTTGACGGAATTTTAATATCTCTTGCAGAGGACACGGTAAATTTTAAACATATTAAGGCAATCATAGATGAAGGCATTCCAGTAGTGTTGTTTGATAAAATATCAAAGTTGATTAAATGTAGCCAAGTGGTTATAGACGACAGAAAAGCAGCATTCGAGGCAACCAAGTATTTAATCGATTCTGGCTGCAAAACCATCGCTCACGTGCGTGGACCGTTAAAACCACAAACTACAATTCATCGCTTTTTGGGATATAAGGATGCTATAGAGGCCCACGGGATGATATACGACAAGGCTTTGGTGTTTGAAGCAGATCACCTGTCTTACGAAGATGGGAGGAAAGTTGCGAAGGAAATATTAGCATCCAATCAAAACATAGACGGGATCTTTGCCTTTACGGACTTATTGGCTACGGGGCTTTTAGTAAAATTGAAAGAAGCTGGAGTTATGATTCCAGAAGAAGTTTCTATTATAGGGTTTAGTAATTGGTTTTTGTCTAAAATTACGTCACCGACCTTGTCAACTGTAAATCAGCCGGGATTAGAAATGGGCATGGCAGCTTTTAAGTTGCTTTTCGAAGAGCTAAGCAATAAAAAAAACAAAGTCCCCACAGAATTTGTCACCGTTGAGATACCAACGAACCTCGTTATTAGAAACTCAACGAGATAAAATAGCATCCTCTAATTAGCTCATTAGAGCGAGTATATCTCGCTCTCTTATTTCTGGATTTGCACCGTCGCTTCCAGCAACTAAGGTTCCAAAAGCACAGGCTCGGTCCAATGCGGTTTGAGATTCAATGTTTGAAAGCAAGTTATGAATCAGTGTTGCTAAGAATGAATCTCCTGCGCCAACAGTATCTTTGACACTAATTTTATACCCCGAATTGTAGTAAAACTGTTTTTCAATTAATAAAACTGCACCAGCAGCCCCTTTGGTAACACAAATATATTTCGCGCCAAAGGTCTTTGAAATAAAGCCCATATTATCTTCAACGGCAGTGAAGCTCGAACCGAACTTTTGCGAGATTAGCTCAAGTTCTTCTTCATTAAATTTAATAAAGGTGGCGCTACTCATTAATTTACTAAGTATTTCTTGAGAGAAATAAGGAGGGCGCAAGTTCACGTCAAAAACTTTAAAGTTGGCAACTTTTAATAATTCAAATAAAGTATGTTTTGAAACAGGACTCCTGCAAGCTAGACTTCCAAAAACAAACACCTTGCTTCGCTCCACCCGTTCCGAGACTTCCTTATTGAGTTGAATATGATCCCAGGCCGCCGGATGTTGTATTTCGTAGGAGGCCGATCCGCTAGTGTCTAAAAGAACATGAACCTTACCTGTTTGGTAATCCTCGTTTTTTTGAATAAACGCAGTGTTTATTAGATTATCATCTAAATACTGAAGTAGTCTATCGCCAAGCACATCGTTACCTACTGCACTAATAATTGCCACAGGCCGTTCAAATTTACGTAGTCGAAATGCAACATTTAAAGGAGCTCCCCCCATTTTCACTTCCTCCGGAAAAACATCCCAAAGCACCTCTCCAAAACAGGTAAAATAATCCATAATCGCTAGTTGTTAAAATCTAAACTGCTCATTTTTAAAGTATGTAAAAGAACCTCCGAATCATTGCGCGCACTCAATGTTAATCTTTGAAAAGATGACGTAGGGAAAAATATTTCAGTCATAACGGTTTTACCACCATTATAAAAAATTTCTAGCGATGTTTTGTCAAGAATGAACGCAATGGTCGCTATATCTTCATGTGATTTTAACAAAGCCTTCGAAACTGTATTCGAGAATTTTTCTGAAAAGTCTTTCAGCCCAGAATTAGTGCGGTCGATATAAAAGGCAGCATTTACATTGTCAATGCCAAAATCAAGTGTATCTCCATTTTCATTTGACAACCTAAAATTATATCTTTCACTAGGTTGGTTTTCAAGTTTTACTTCAATGACCGATTTACTTAAAACGTCATTGGATCCTTCATAAATCAAATATGTTCCTTTAAACCTAACATTTGCAGTATCGATTATTGTTCGTTTATAGGTATCGAGCTCCTTAATCGGTATTGAGGCCAATCGATAGCTTCCATCTGTTTGGGTTAGTTGCAACTCACGGACCAGAGTCATAGAACTTCTCCAGCGATTCGTTGGCACTTCCATTGCGTAATTCCAATTTGACATCCACCCTATAAATAAGGTTCTTCCATCTTTTTCAGGAATGTTCGACCATGTAACACCAGCGTAATTATCACGACCATAATCCAACCAAATGGCCTCGTCCTCTTTTACGTCTTGCGCAAATTTTTCGTCCAAGTTAAATGTGGTGCCGTCAAAATCTCCAATAAAATACTGCGTGCCTGACCCTCCATTAATATGACCCGGATTCAAACTTTGAAGTAATACCCATTTTACTTCTTCTGAATTTTGAACGTTGATAGGAAAAAAATCTGGACATTCCCAAACACCACCGTGCGCTCCGATG
>TARA_B110000503_G_scaffold82443_1_pt1 | contig 24733 bp, 22 predicted proteins | sample TARA_B110000503 | Tara Oceans TARA_B110000503 (sample SAMEA4397472) | marine metagenome | biome: Polar Biome; feature: [SRF] surface water layer (ENVO:00010504); material: water (ENVO:00002006), including particulate matter (ENVO:01000060) such as... | depth 5 m | reverse complement strand
CTTAAAATTCCTCTGCAAGATGTGGTAAATATTGGAGATTATACCTTTATTAATTTTATAGAAAAACAATCCTCGGCAGCTATTAAAGCCCAAACAGCCCCAGAAGACTTCAGAGGCTTGGAACTCAGTTTTGACTTAGCTGTCACTCCAGAGGCAGAAGTAGAAATTGTAGTAGATCCAAAATCTGGTTCTTCCCTTAAAGGAACAGGAGGAGGTATTTTACTTATGGAAATTAACACCAACGGTAAGTTTGCTATGTTTGGAGATTTTGTGGTGGTTACGGGTGCTTACAATTATAAATTTGGGGGCTTTATAGACAAAACCTTTAAGGTAAAGCCTGGGGGTAGTATTATTTGGGATGGTGATCCTATGGGAGCACAGCTCAATATGGAGGCCTCTTACTCTCTTTTTGCCAATCCAGCTCCATTGTTGGAAAGTACAGGTTATACCAAACAAATTCCAACAGAGGTGTTAGTGCGTTTAGATGGCGCTATTGAAAATCCAAATATAGATTTTGATATTGCCTTTCCAGGCACTAATTCTGTGGTGAAATCTGAACTACAGTACGCCCTTCAAGACCCTACAGTACAGGACAGAAACGCCTTTTTTTTATTGGCACAAGGAACTTTTGTAAACGACGCTACAGGAATTAACCAACAGGCAGTCACAGGAAATTTATTGCAGTCGGCCTCTGGTTTGCTTAGTAGTATTTTAGAGGGCAGTAATGACAAATTAAACTTTGGAGTTTCCTATGAACAGGGAATATTAGACAGGGTTTCTAACCTTCAGACAGACTCTAGGATAGGGGTGAGTTTGAGTACTCAGATTAGTGACAAGGTTTTGTTTAACGGCCGTTTAGGCGTGCCAGTAGGCGGAGTTACGGAAAATACTGTAGCTGGAGATGCTGAAATTCAAATTATTTTAAATGAACAAGGAACCCTAAGTGCTAAAATATTTAATCGTGAAAATGAAATTCAACAATTTTTAGCAGACCGACAAGGTTATACTCAAGGAGTAGGTCTTTCTTATCAAGTAGATTTTAATACATTCCAGGAGCTTTTAAAGAAAATCTTAAAACCTGATACAAACTAATCCCAAATAAACATATCTCTCATTTATTAAGATTTTTATTAACGAAAACGTTTGAAGTTGTTCGGCTAATTAAATAATCTTCAAAATTGCCCTTCACATCTAAAGAAGTTTGTTAATTTTACTTTTTTAACTACTTATGAATTCTAAAATCAATAAAATTGCTGTTTTTACTTCAGGGGGTGATTCTCCAGGAATGAACGCGGCTATAAGGTCTGTTGTCAGAACTTGTGCTTATATGAAAATTGACTGTGTAGGAATTTACAGAGGCTATGAAGGAATGATAGAGGGTGATTTTAAACCTATGGACGCCCGTTCAGTAAACAATATTATTAATAAAGGAGGCACCATTTTGAAATCTGCTAGGTCTATTGAGTTTAGAACCCCTGAAGGACGCGCTAAGGCTTATGAAAACCTTAAAAAGGAAGGAATAGATGCATTTGTGGTTATTGGTGGTGACGGTAGCTTTACTGGAGCAATGATTTTTAATCAAGAGTACAATTTCCCAGTGATTGGAATTCCTGGAACCATAGACAACGATATTTATGGAACCACTTATACAGTTGGTTTTGATACTGCACTTAATACAGTGGTAGAGGTAATAGATAAAATTAGAGATACCGCCAGTTCACACAATAGATTGTTTTTTGTAGAAGTGATGGGAAGAGATGTAGGGCATATAGCTCTAAATGCTGGTGTTGGTGCTGGAGCAGAAGAAATTCTCATACCAGAAGAAAACTTAGGTCTAGACCGTTTATTAGAGTCACTAAAACGCTCTAAACTTTCTGGAAAATCATCTAGTATAGTAGTAGTAGCAGAGGGAGATAAGACAGGTAAAAATGTTTTTGAACTCAAAGAATACGTAGAGAAACACATTCCAATATACGACGTAAGAGTCTCTGTATTGGGGCATATGCAGCGCGGTGGTTCACCCTCTTGTTTTGACAGGGTCTTAGCAAGTAGAATGGGCGTAAAAGCAGTAGAAGCACTTATGGAAGGCAAGAGCAGCCTTATGGTAGGTATTCAAGACAATAAAATAACCTTAACGCCTCTTATTAAGGCTATTAAAGGTCATAGTAAAATTGATAAGGAGCTCATTAGAGTTTCCGATATCATGTCAACATAAATATAAAAAAGAATAAAAATGTCTGAATTAAAAATTGGAATTAACGGTTTTGGAAGAATTGGTAGGATGGTGTTTAGAGCAGCTGCCGGAAGATCTGATATACAAATTGTTGCTATCAATGATTTGCTTGATGTAGATCATTTAGCTTATTTGTTAAAATATGATTCTGTCCATGGAAACTTTAATGGAACTGTAGAAGTAGCAGATGGCCATTTAATTGTGAATGGTAAAAAAGTGAGAATTACCGCAGAAAGAGATCCTAAACAATTGAAGTGGGACGCAGCAGGAGCAGAGGTAGTAGCGGAATGTACAGGTATTTTTACAACACTAGAAATGGCACAATCTCATATTGATGGTGGTGCTAAAAAAGTAGTTATTTCTGCCCCATCTGCAGACGCTCCCATGTTTGTAATGGGGGTAAACCATTTAGATGCTAAATCTTCAGATGTGATTGTTTCAAACGCTTCTTGCACTACAAACTGTTTGGCCCCATTGGCTAAAGTATTAAATGACAATTTTGGAATTGAAGAGGCATTAATGACTACAGTTCACGCTACTACTGCCACTCAAATGACAGTAGATGGACCCTCCAGAAAAGACTGGAGAGGCGGGCGTTCTGCTTTATTAAATATTATTCCAGCTTCTACTGGTGCTGCAAAAGCAGTGACAAAGGTAATTCCTTCACTGGTTGGTAAATTAACGGGTATGGCTTTTCGCGTCCCTACAGCAGATGTTTCTGTAGTAGATTTAACAGTTAAGTTGTCTAAAAAAACTTCTTACGCAGAAATTAAAGCAGTATTTAAAAAGGCTTCAGAAGGATCTATGGCAGGTATTTTAGGATACACAGAAGAAGCCGTAGTGTCCCAAGACTTTATTGGAGACGCTAGAACAAGTATTTTTGATGCTGAAGCAGGAATGGAATTAAATTCCACTTTCTTTAAATTAATTTCTTGGTATGATAATGAAGCAGGATATTCAAATAAATTAATTGATTTAGCCAAGCACGTAGCTAGTTTGTCATAATTTTAGAACCTAACAAGCCCCAAGCATTTTAATTATTGGGGCTTTTTATATCAACATACTATGATATTAATTGCAGATAGTGGTGCCACTAAATCTGATTGGATAGCTTTAGATAAGCAAGGAAATCAATTATTTTTCACTCAGACCTTAGGACTTTCACCAGAAGTACTGACCAGAGACGTTATAGAAGACCGTTTGGCCAATAATTTTGAATTGTCAAAAAACGCGAAAGAAGTAAGCCATGTATATTTTTACGGAGCTGGTTGTGGTACCGATAGAATGAAATCCTTTCTTTCAGATATCTTTAATGTAGTATTTCCAAATGCTCAGATAGACGTAAGAGAAGATACATATGCGGCAGTATACGCCACTACTAAACTTGGAAATCCTGGTATAGTATGTATTTTAGGTACAGGTTCTAACTGCAGCTATTATGATGGGCATCAACTATTCCAGAAAGTACAATCTTTAGGGTATATACTTATGGATGATGGGAGTGGCAATTTTTTTGGCAGAAAACTGATCAGAGACTATTATTTTCACAAAATGCCACAAGATTTAGGAATTAAATTTGCTAAAGAATTTAATCTAGAAGCAGATATAATTAAAGAAAATCTTTACAAGCAACCCAACCCAAATACATACTTAGCAAAATTCGCCAAATTTGTAGTGGCTAATAAAAAGCACCCATACTGCAATGGAGTGATCATGAAAGGACTTCAGCAATTTGTAAATAATTATATCATGCAATTTGAATTAGCCACAAAAGTACCTATTCACTTTATTGGAAGTATTGCATACTATTTAAAAGACGAAATCAAAGAAGTGATGGATAGAAATGACCTTATTGTGGGACAAATTAAACAAAGGCCTATAGACGGTTTAGTAGATTTCCATAAAGAAAACCTTTAATGAGCTCGTTTGCTATTTCAATACTGCAATCATAGAGATTTCCACATTTACAAACATGGGCAAGTTAGCTACTTCTATAGTTTCTCTTGCAGGGGCTGTTTCAGTGTTAAAGTAAGATCCATAAACACCATTAATGGCTTTGAATTGGTGCATATCTTTTACAAATATACTGGCTTTTACCACCTGTTCAAATGAAGCATCAGCAGCTTCTAAAATAGCTTTTAAATTTTCCATTACTTGTCTGGTTTCCGCTTCAATAGTTCCAGAAACAAGCGCTCCTGTAGCTGGATTTATAGGTGTTTGTCCAGAGATGTACAAGGTATTTCCACTTAAAATAGCCTGGTTGTAAGGCCCTATAGGTGCTGGTGCGTTTGGAGTAGTAATGATCTTTTTCATAAGGTTTTTTTTACATTTTTAAAGATACTTAAAAAAGAATTTCTAAGCATTATCTTCTGGGTGGTTGGCTTCTTTTCTCCCATTTTAAATCACTGAGTAAAGAACTCTTAATTCCAATAAAGAAATACCATCTTTCATAGTCTCCAAAGGGCGTCCAATCAAAGTTTAATCTAAAGTCATTAAGGTCTCTTTCAATTCTAAATTGCGTGAGGGTAAAACCTTTATTTTTTATATCGTATCCAGAAGAAACACCCACTTTCCACATAGGAGTTAGGTTTACATCTCCAGAAAACATAAAAGAATTGTTGCTGAATTCTTGCTGTCTATTAGAATTATTATAGGTAATAGCATAGGCTATGTTTAAACTCCAAGGAATTTTGGTGCCATAAATAGGATTGTCTATTGTTTCATCTTTAGAGGAATCCTTGCTAAATTTCCTTTGGTCGCTAAATTCACCTGCACGTCCAAAAAGACCATCAGTTCTTCCTCCAGAAGCCCCCATATAGAAGTTTTGCTTTTCTTCCTCTTTTCTTTTTTCTTCTTCCGATTGCTCTTTTTCTGGATCTTTATTTTTCTTAAAGCTGTCATTATTTAGAGAGTAACTCATGTTGGCACTACCCCTTGTCAGTCTAAAAAGCCCTCCTCCGTTTTGGATATTAAAAGTATTGATCCTTCTTCCAGCGTTATCTATGGCATAAGGATCTAAATTTCCAGAAAAGTTAACGGAGAGCTTGGAATTAAATAAGCTAGTTCCACCAGAGAAATTAAAGGGACTAAGCCTTAAAGAGTCCGCCTCAAAATTATAACTTGAAGAAAAATTCAGGTTGTTCAAGATGCTTACTTTTCTGGGTTCGGTTTGGCTTGAATCTTTTGGAGCTAATTTAGCCTCTAGAGTATTTTGAAGAGAAAAACCTACAGATCTAGATTTTCCTAGTCCAGGAGCTCCAAACATAGAACCCTCAAACCTTGTGTATGGCACCATTTTTCCTCTAGCGTCTAGATAACTGTCATAGAATTGTTCAAATGATGGGAGGTAACCAATACTTACAGAGGGTCTTATTACATGCCTTAACGCCTGAATATTGGAACCTTCTTTAAAATTTACGGTACCGTATACAGTAGTTCCAATACTGGCACTTATGTTGTATCTGTTAAATCTGTCAAAACCCTTTACTGTATCTCTAACTAATTGGCCTTCTTCTATGCGTTTGGTATATGTTTTCATGACCCAAGAATCTTCATAGTTACCCCCTAAAGAAACACTAAAGTATTTGGCTATCTTAAAGTTGGTATTAAATGGAATACTGTGAGTCATTCCTAGTTCAGCATCCTTAAACATTTCTTTAGTAAAAAACAGAGAGTCTGTTGTTTGTATTCTGTTTTCTCCTCTTGTGGCATAGGTGAAGTTTATGTTTTGTAAAATTCCTTTCTTAATACCATCTCTTTTAGCAAACGGATAAATACGCTCCATACTAGCCTGAAAAGTAGGGAGGGTCAGGTTTATTGCTTGCGTATTTGTGTTTTGGTTGTGAGAAGCTGTCAAAGACATATTTACAGCTGGGTAATCAGGGAAATTTTTAGCGTAAGAGATGGAAGATGATAGGTTGTTGTTTTGTGTATTAGGCAGATTCATCTGGTTTAATGAGTTCCTAAAATATTGACTACTCCCCAAGTTTACAGACGCAGAAAGCCTAGAAGTAGGATTGGCTTTAGCGTCTTGTGAATGGGATATTTGAATGTTATAAATGGTATTTCTTCCATAGTCATCAAATCCCTTTTGTGAGGTCACTAAATTTTCATATCTAAAATTAATATTTCCACTATATTTATATTTTTTGGTATACACAGACTGTGTTCTAAAACCATAACTACCGTTAGAATAAATATCTCCAGTAAGGTTAAGATCTAGATTATCACTAATAGGCAAATAATATCCACCGTTTTGAAGAAAATAGCCTCTACCAGGGTCATTACCAAAAGTAGGCATAATAAGTCCTGCTGACCTACCAGAAGTCATAGGGAAATAACCAAAAGGCAGCGCAATAGGAGTAGGCACATCAGAGATATAAAGATTGGCTAATCCAGAAACAATTTTCTTTTTAGGAACAAATTTAGCTTTTCTAATTCTGATGTAATAATCTGGGTTTTCAGGGGTTTGAGAGGAGGTAAGTCTAATATTTTTTAGAAAATAAACTGAATCATTTTCTTTTTTGGTCAAAGAGGCTAATACATTCATGCTCTCACTTCCAAATGAACCAAGCCCTGCCTGTTGCTCAGATCTGGAATTCCAAATAAGAGCTTTTTGGGTGTCAAAATTAAACCGAATAGAATCAGGATTTACGGTACTATTGGCCTGTATAAAATTTGGAAGCTGGGTAAAAGCTCCTTCTTTGTCTTTTATTCTCCCCGCATAGACCTCATTTTTAATATAGTCCATATCTATTTTTCCGGAAGAGAGCTCAGTGTCTTGGTAATATAGTTCAGCTTCGTCATATAAAAAGATGGTGTGCTTAAGACGGCTCATTTTAGCGTAAGCTTTGGCTTTATATCTAATAATATCTACTAAAATTCCAGGTTTCTCTACTATAGTGTCTTTTATAAGGGTGTCAATGTCTTGATTTTTTCTTTTTGCTAACATCTTTTTCTCCAACATAGACATACTATCTTTTTTTGATTGTATGAAAGAGAGGCTCGTTCCTTCTTGAGCACTAATAGATTGTAACCCAAAAAGGAAACAGGTAGTTAGCAATAAAAATTGACTTTTATGAAACAAAGGATAAGAGGTCTGTTTGAGTACTATTTATCGGCTATTTGAGGCTTCAAACTTACGCATATTTTTTATTTTCATCTTCCCCCTTAACAATATATTTATGGTTCGTTTAGACCTTATAATTTTGTATTTTTACACCAACACTTAAAAAGGTTTATTTACACATTCATGAAAACTCGGTATTCACTTGTATTAATTGCTTTTTTTATCACTAGCATCATTACTTTTTCAAATGCGACTGAAAAGCCAATAAAACCATTTATTGTGGTTTTAGACGCTGGGCACGGTGGAAAAGATCCAGGAAATCTAGGAAATGGTTATATGGAAAAAATCATTGCCCTTAAAATTGCCCTAAAAGCGGGTGAACTACTTTCAACATACCAAGATATTAAAGTGATCTACACAAGAGATGGAGATCATTTTGTAGATTTATTTAAAAGGGGAGAAATTGCCAATAAGGCTTCTGCAGATCTTTTTATATCTATTCACTGTGACTCTCATACTTCCAACGCAAATGGTGCTGGTACTTTTGTTCTAGGTTTGCACGCCAACAAAAGAAATTTTGAGGTAGCTAAAAAAGAGAACTCTGCCATATATTTAGAAGAAAACTTTGAGCAGCGCTATGCCCAATATGATATTAACTCTCCAGAATCTGTTATTGGATTTACTATTATGCAAGAAGAGTTTTTAGATCAGAGTATCTCTTTAGCTAAAAGTCTGCAAAGCAAATTTGCGAATGATTTAAATAGAATAGATAGAAAGGTTAAACAAGCTGGTTTTATTGTACTTCACCAGACTTTTATGCCATCTGTGCTAGTTGAAACAGGGTTTTTAACCAACGCTAACGAGGGTGCTTATCTAAATTCTAAAGAGGGGCAAGACCAAATGGCTAAAGCCATTTCTGACGCTGTTTTAGAATACAAAAAAAACATACATACTAGCTCTGTGGTCTCTAATCCTCAAGAAAAACTTTTAGTTAATGAAATAACTAAAAATAATGAAACATTCCCGGTGAAAACTTCAGCCAAAACAGTCTTTTTAGAGGAAGAAGTTTTTGAGGAACAAATCACTGAGAAAAAAGCGACAGTAGAAGTTATTTTAGAAAACACTAAAGAAGCCCCTATAGCTAGCTCAAAAGAATCAAATTTAGAAATCTCTAAAAAAGGGATGACTCCAAAAAAAGAGTTACTTTCAAGTGTCGCTCTAGTTTTTAAAATTCAAATCATGGCAGTAGGGAAAATAATACCCCTTAGCTCAGAAAATTTTAAAGGATTAAAAAACATAACTAAGGAACCTATAGGAAGTTTAAATAGGTATTTTTACGGAGCCACTTCAGATTATGATACAGCTAAAGAACTCCTTATAGAAGCTGTAAAAGTTGGTTATTCAAATGCTTTTGTAGTAGCCTATAAAGACGGAGAGAAGATCACTCTTACAGAAGCTTTAAAAAGCTTGGAAAATCAATAGAAGGTTTCCTTTTTTAATTAGTAAATTTGTTAAAAACCTAATTCAGAAGCGTGAAGTTAAGCAGAGAAATAAAGACGGGTATTATAGGTATTGGAGGTATTTTATTATTTATACTAGGTTATAGTTATTTAAAATCTTCTTCTCTTTTTGAAAACAACAAGACCCTTTATGTGGTTTACAACCATATTGGAGGCTTGCAGCCAGGTACCGCTGTTTCTATTAATGGACTTACTGTTGGTAAAGTGAATTCAGTTGGCTTTCACGACACCAAAGGAAATCTATTGGTTACTTTTTCTGTAGATGACAGTTTCAAATTTTCTAAAAATTCTATAGCAGAACTCTATGACACAGGTATAATTGGAGGAAAAGGCATTCAAATTTTGCCTGTACTAGACAACGCATTAATAGCTAAAAGCGGAGACACCTTAGTATCTTCTATTAAGCCAGGAGTCACTGAATTGCTGCAACAACAATTAAGCCCCTTGCAAAACAAAGTAGAGACTGTCATAACCCACGCAGACTCTTTATTGGTCAATATTAATACCGTATTGGACGGTAGGACCAAGAAAAATTTAAAAGAGAGCATAGAATCTTTAAATGCGCTAATTGCAAATACTAAAAAAACCTCCGATGTCTTACATGAAATTATAGTCCTTAATAGGGCTTCTTTGGAGGTAAGTATTAAAAACATAGATCAATTTTCTGAAAACTTAGTGACCATTACAGATTCTATTTCTAAAATGGGGTTAAGCAAGACTTTTTCAGATTTGTCTGAAATGGCTGCTTCCCTAAATATTATTATAGCAGGAATAGAAGCGGGAGATGGGAGTCTTGGAATGCTCGTAAAAGACAATGAAATGTATGAGTACCTCACTAGAACTTCCAGAGAGCTTTCTTTATTGTTACAGGACGTGAGGCTCAACCCTAAAAGATATGTCAATGTTTCAGTTTTTGGAAAAAAATCTAAAGATTACACCTTGCCAGAAAATGATCCGGCGCAGTCAAAACTTAAAAACAATCCGTAGTATTTAATCATCATTTGTTCCGTTATGACTTATTTACCTAACATTATTTTCTTTTTTGTTCTATTGGCCGGGATTGGTTATTTTACTTTTAATATGATGCAGCTTATTGCCAATATTAAATTAGGCAAAGCAGTAGCGGTTAAAGGAGATAGAAAACAAAGGTTTAAAAATGTAGCTTTAATTGCTTTTGGACAGAGTAAAATGGTCACACGGCCTGTCTCAGGAATCTTGCATTTGGTAGTATATTTGGGTTTCGTAATTATCAATATAGAAGTATTAGAGATTGTCCTAGATGGTCTTTTAGGGACACATAGACTTTTTTCTTTTTTAGGAAGTACCTATGACGTTTTGATTGCCACTTTTGAAATTTTTGCAGCACTTGTCGTAGTGGCGGTAGCCGCATTTTGGGTTCGTAGAAATGTTTTAAAGCTTAAGCGTTTTTGGAATCCAGAAATGAAAGGATGGCCTAAAAAAGACGCCAACTTAATTCTTTATATAGAATGGGTACTCATGGGATTATTTTTAACCATGAATGCGGTAGATATTCAATTACAGCAATTGGGTGCAGCCCATTATGTGCAAGCGGGTTCGTTTCCTGTAAGCGGCCTTATAAGTCCTTTGTTCGATGCTCTTCCTATAAGCACTCTTATAATTATAGAAAGAACGACCTGGTGGTTGCACATTGTTGGAATCTTATTTTTCTTAAACTATCTATATTTTTCAAAGCACCTGCATATTCTTTTAGCTTTTCCTAACACTTACTTTGGGAGATTGACACCTTCTGGCCAATTTTCACACAATGAAACCGTCGCCAAAGAAGTAGCTGTCATGATGGATCCAAATACAGATCCTTTTGCCGCTCCTGCGGCCGATGCGCATGCTCCAGAGCGTTTTGGAGCAGCAGATGTTATGGATCTAAATCAAATACAACTATTAAATGCTTACACCTGTACAGAGTGCGGCAGGTGTACAGATATGTGTCCTGCCAACCAGACAGGTAAAAAGTTATCTCCAAGAAAAATCATGATGGACACCAGAGACCGTCTTAATGAAGTAGGAGAAATCACAAAGAAAAATAAAGGGGTGTTTGTGCCAGACAACAAACAACTTCTGGGAGATTATATTTCTGCAGAGGAATTGTGGGCTTGTACCTCTTGTAATGCTTGTGTAGAAGCCTGTCCAGTAAGCATAGACCCTTTATCTATTATTATGGACATGCGCCAATACCTAGTCATGGAACAATCTGCAGCCCCTGCTGCACTTAATAATATGATGGGTAATATTGAAAACAATGGGGCTCCATGGCCTTATAACCAACAAGATAGGCTCTTATGGGCTCAAGAAAAATAAGAATATGTCAAAAGAGCAAATCATGGTACCTACATTAGCCTCCATAGCAGCAGCTGGTAAAGAAGCAGAAATCCTTTTCTGGGTTGGCTGTGCTGGTAGTTTTGACGAGCGTGCTAAAAAAATAACTAAAGCATTTGTAAAAATTTTAAATAAAGCAGGAGTTTCCTTTGCTGTTTTAGGAGCAGAAGAAAGCTGTAGTGGTGACCCAGCCAAACGTGCAGGAAATGAATTTTTATTTCAAATGCAAGCAGCTGGTAATATTGCTACCTTAAATTCCTATGGAGTTAAAAAAGTAGTCACTGCTTGCCCACACTGTTTCAACACCCTTAAAAATGAATACCCCATTTTAGGAGGTCATTATGACGTGGTGCATCATACTCAACTATTAAAAGATTTACTAGATCAAGGTAGACTTAGTTTAGAGGGAGGTGCCTACAAGGGAAAAAAAATTACTTTTCATGACCCCTGCTATTTGGGTAGGGCCAATGGAGTATATGAAGCTCCAAGGGAACTCATTATAAAATTAGATGCACAGCTTGTAGAAATGAAAAACTGCAAGCAAAAAGGACTGTGTTGTGGTGCAGGTGGTGCACAGATGTTTAAAGATGCTGAGCCAGGAGATAAGGAAATTAACATTACTAGAACAGAAGAGGCCTTAGAAGTACAACCAGATATTATAGCAGCTGGCTGTCCTTTTTGTAACACCATGCTTACAGATGGAATCAAAAACAAAGAAAAAGAAGCAGATGTTCAAGTGATGGACATTGCAGAGTTAATTGCCACTGCGGCAGAATTATAACACGCTCAATACTATGTTAGTGCCTTTTCAAGAATTACCAGAAGACGCAAGAATTTGGATTTACCAAAGCAATAGACCTTTTAACACAGAAGAGGCAGCAGCCGTTAAAGCGGCTTGTGACGCTTTTCTAAATGGATGGACGGCTCATGAGGCCGCTTTGCACGCCGGTGTAGACATGCCTTATAACCGCTTTATAATTTTTGGATTAGACGCGCAGCAAGGCAGCGCGTCTGGCTGCTCTATAGACGCATCTGTGAGATTTATTCAAAAATTGGAAGCCCTATACGGAGTAGATTTATTAGATAAAATGAATGTAACCTATAAGCAGGGTCCACATCTGGCCCATAAACAGCTTAATGACTTTAAAAAAATGGCTAAAGACAGGGCCGTTAATGGGAACACCATTGTTTTTAATAATTTAGTGAATACAAAAGGAGAATATGACCAATTTTGGGAGGTTCCAGCGTCTGAAAGCTGGCATGGTCAATTTATGAAAGCCTAATTTTTTAGAGCAGTAATTTTAAGTCTATATTTTAAATAAATTAAGACTAAGAAATGGTATAAACATCTATTATGAAATCATTTTATTGTTATTTTTTTCTTTTGTTGTTTTGTAGCTTTCCTCTAAGGGCGCAAACAGTTTCTAAACAAAAGTGGGTAGAGAATACCTATGCAGCCATGAGTCCAGAGGAGCGGCTGGGGCAGCTATTTGTCATTATGGTTCAAAGTAGGGCAGAAGAGAATGTATTGACTGCATTTGAAAACGAGGTATCCCGATACCAACCAGGTGGGGTTATTTTCTCCTTGGGAACTCCTTATAAACAAGCAGAACTCACCAACCACTACCAGTCTATATCTAAGGTGCCTCTTATGATTTCAATGGATGCGGAATGGGGCATTGCTATGCGCTTAGATTCTGTACCTAGTTATCCTTGGAACATGACCATGGGTGCTATACAAGACCTAGAGCTTATTAGAACACTGGGTCAGCATATGGGTATGCAAGCCAAGAGATTGGGAGTACATATGAATTTTGCGCCTGTGGCCGATGTCAATATTAATCCTAACAACCCTATTATTGGCAATAGGTCTTTTGGGTCAGATGTGAGAAAAGTATCGGCAAGGGCTTTGGCCCTTAGCCAGGGAATGAATAGAGAAGGCGTCTTTACTTGTGCCAAGCATTTTCCTGGACATGGAGATACTGAAGTAGATTCTCATAAGGCTCTACCTCTTTTGCCCTTTACAAAAGCACGCCTAGACAGTATAGAATTATACCCATATAAAACGCCTTTACTCCAAAGCGTTCAAGGGGTTATGGTGGCGCATTTAGACGTACCTGTGCTCACGGGTGTTCCAGGACTTCCTGTTTCCCTCTCTAAAAAAGCGACTACAGATTTATTGCAAAAGACTCTTGGTTTTAAAGGGCTTGTATTTACAGACGCCTTAAATATGAAAGGGGCTTCTGATTTTTCTTCAGATGGAGATGTAGCTTTAATGGCTTTTTTAGCAGGAAATGACGTATTGGTAATCCCCAATAATTTAGGGTTATCCATTCTACATATGAAGGCGGCCCTAGACAACGGAAGTCTTACACAGGAGCGTTTGGCGCATTCTGTAAAAAAAATATTAGCGGCAAAATACAACTTAGGACTTCACCATTACAGCCCAATAGTATTAAAAAACCTTACCAATGATTTAAACCTCCCAATGTATCAGAAGGCCATTGATAAGGCATATGATCATGCGGCTACATTTGTTCAACAGGGTTCTAGGCCAGCAATAGTGATAGCTAAAAATGCCAAGGTGGCTTATGTAAAAATGGGAGATGCTTCTGGTATGTCCTTTGAAAGAGATTTACTTAAAAGAGGCGCTGTGGCTTTCACAACTGAACAGCTGGCTACCAATGTGAAGCAGCTAAGTGGCTTTGAATATGTTGTGGTAGGCCACCACCGGCCTATGAATACTGCCTATAAGGCACATAAAATGACGGAAGAAGAAATTAGACTACTTAAAAAAATTAATGATTTAGACAATAGCATGGTGCTTGCCGTATTTACAAAGCCTTATGCCCTGTTAGATATCCCTTTTGTAAGTGACATTCCAGCCTTGTTTTTTGGCTACCAGAATGCACCAGAGATGGGGACTTATGCGGTGCGGGTTTTATATGGAGAGGCGACTGCTTTAGGGAAGCTACCGGTTGCATTAGCTGGTGTTAAAAAATAAAATATGAAAATTGCAATTGTTTGTTATCCCACCTTTGGTGGTAGTGGTGTAGTAGCTACGGAATTAGGGATTGCGCTTGCTAATAGGGGTCATGAAATACATTTTGTAACCTATAAGCAGCCAGTTCGTTTGGACCTTTTAAATTCAAATATTTATTTTCACGAGGTGCATGTACCTGAATATGCTTTATTTCATTACCAACCCTATGAATTGGCCTTGTCTAGTAAATTAGTAGACACGGTAAAAATGTACGCAATAGAATTGCTGCATGTACATTACGCCATTCCTCACGCCTATGCAGGCTATATGGCCAAGCAAATGTTGGTAGAGCAGGGGATTTATATTCCAATGGTAACCACTCTTCACGGAACAGACATCACACTAGTGGGTAAGCACCCTTTTTACAAGCCAGCGGTGACTTTTAGTATAAATCATTCAGATGTGGTTACGGCTGTTTCTGACAGCCTTAAAAAAGAAACCTTATCTCTCTTTGACATTAAAAAAGACATTGTAGTGATTCCTAATTTTATTGATACTTCTAAGTATAGGCATAATTATACAGATTGCCAGAGAACGCTTATGGCTCAGGATCACGAGCGTATTATTACTCATGTTTCTAACTTTAGAAAGGTGAAACGCATTGGAGATGTGGTGTCTATTTTTCATAAAATTCAAAAGGTACTTCCTGCTAAATTACTCATGGTTGGAGACGGGCCGGAGAGAGAAATGGCAGAATTGCAGTGTGAACAATTAGGCATTTCTGACAAGGTTTTATTTCTTGGTAATAGTAATGAAGTAGATAGAATTTTATGTTTTTCAGATCTTTTCTTACTGCCTTCAGAAACAGAGAGTTTTGGATTGGCAGCACTAGAAGCTATGGTGAATGAGGTACCAGTAATTTCTAGTAATACTGGTGGTATTCCAGAGGTAAATGTTCATGGAGAAACAGGTTACTTGAGCCCAGTAGGCGCAGTAGACGAAATGGCAGAAAATGCCATTAGTATTTTAAAAGATTCAGAAACTTTAGATCGTTTTAAAAAGAAAGCAGCCCTTATGGCACAAGATTTTGATCTCTTAAAAATTTTGCCGCTCTATGAGGAGGTCTATGAAAAAGCCTATGCTTCAAGAGTAGCTTTATAAGTGTCCGTGGGCAGGGCAGCTAAAATCTTGTTTTACCTTGTAAATTACCCCTTTATCTGTTAAGTAGACACGCCAATCTATTTCTTTTAGAGCGTAGTGAGGAACACACAAAACAATGGCACTATATGTCTGAATTTTTGGTTCTTCTACAAGTGAAACTCCGTAATTTTTATGAGCTGCATTTGCATCTGCCACAGGGTCATAAACACTAAGTTGGGCTCCATAAGCCTCTAGTGCTTTATAGACCGTCATGACACCTGTATTTCTCACATCTGGACAATTTTCCTTAAAGGAGAAGCCTACTAGTAGTATGGGCGCTGCTAACGCGCTTTGTTTTTTAAGTCCCATTAGGTGCAATAATTGGCCCGCTACAAAGGCTCCCATTTGGTTGTTAAGTTTTCTACCCGCTAATATCACCTTTGGGTGGTATCCTATTTGTTTTGCCTTGGCAGCTAAGTAATAGGGGTCTACGCCAATACAATGCCCCCCTACAAGCCCAGGAGTAAACGGCATGAAATTCCATTTGGTTGCGGCTGCTTTTAAAACCTCTGTAGTGTCTAAGCCCATTTTTCCAAAAATCATAGCCAACTCATTTACAAAAGCAATATTGAGGTCTCTTTGAGCATTTTCTATCACCTTTGCCGCTTCTGCTACTTGTATACTAGGTGCTAAATAGGTACCTGCATTAATAACAGAATTGTATAAGTTATTTATATATTGTGCGGCCTCTGGAGTAGATCCAGAAGTAATTTTAACAATGTCTTTAAGTTTTCGGCTTTGGTCTCCTGGATTTATTCGCTCTGGAGAGTAGCCTAAAAAGAAATCTGTGTTGTAAATTAAGTGGCTCTCTTTTTCTAAAATAGGTTTGCAAATGTCTTCTGTAGCGCCTGGGTAAACGGTAGACTCAAAGACTACATAGCTTCCTTTTTGCATGGCTTTTCCTACTGTTTTGGAGGCGGCTTTTAGCATAGAGAAATCGGGTTCATTCTTTGTGTCTACAGGTGTAGGTACACAAACAATAAAAAAATTACAAGCACTTAAATGAGCTGCTTTTGTAGTACAAAACAATCCTTTTGCAGTATTTTTTTCTTGTTTTAAAACAGTTTTTAATTCCTGTGTAGTAACCTCTAGATTAGGATCTTCTCCATTTATAATACCCCTTACTCTCTCATAGTCTAGATCAAAACCAATAACACTATATTGCTCTGAAAGTAATGCAGCTAGTGGAAGTCCCACATAACCAAGGCCAATAATTCCAATTTTAACATGAGAATTGTTCATAAATAATTTTAAGTACTATTTCTTTCCTATTTGATAGTACTCAAAGCCTCTTTTTTGCATTTCAATATCTGAGTACTGGTTTCTTCCATCAAAAATAATAGGACTAGAGAGCTCCACTTTAATGGCATCAAAATCTGGCGCTCTAAAAGTTTTCCATTCTGTGAGTAGAATCATGGCGTGAGCCCCTTTAAGTGCCTCGTATTTATTGCTGCTATAACTCACATTTGGAGTTTCTTTAAGGTAAAAATGCGCCGCTTCTTTCATAGCTTTTGGGTCAAATGCTTGTACTTTTGCACCTCTAGCCACTAAATCTTTAATGATGTAAATGGCTGGCGCCTCTCTCATATCATCTGTTTCTGGCTTAAAGGCTAATCCCCATACAGCAAAGGTTTTACCAGAAAGATCTTTTCCAAAACGGCTGACTACTTTATTGGCAATTACCATTTTTTGAGCCTCATTTACGGCTTCTACTGCGCCTATTAGCTTGGCGTCATAACCATTTTCTTCTGCTGTTTTTTTTAGCGCTTTTACATCTTTTGGAAAGCAAGAGCCTCCATAACCACTCCCTGGATAAATAAAACTATACCCAATACGGCTGTCTGAGCCAATGCCTATCCTCACTTTATTTACATCTGCACCTACCAGCTCACATATATTAGCTATCTCATTCATAAATGAGATTTTAGTAGCCAACATGGCATTGGCTACATATTTGGTCATTTCTGCAGAGCGAACGTCCATAGTAATGAGTCTGTCCATACTACTTCTAAAAAAAGGCACGTATAATTTACGCATCACTTCAAAGGCTTCTGAACTGTCTGCGCCAATCACCACACGGTCTGGCTTCATGAAATCTGCAATGGCATCTCCTTCTTTTAAAAACTCTGGATTAGACACCACCGAGAAATCTATTTTTATTCCTCTTTTTTCAAGGGCTTTTTCTATAGTAGCTTTTACCTTATCTGCGGTCCCAACAGGAACTGTAGATTTATCTACCACTATAAGGGGTTTGGTCATATGTTGCCCTATGCTGTTAGCTACCTGAAGTACATATTGTAAATCTGCAGATCCATCTGCGCCCATAGGAGTTCCTACTGCTATAAAAGCAACATCTGTATGGGGCAACTGCGTGGCTAGGTCTGTAGAAAAATGTAAACTTTTATTTTCTGTATTGCGTTTTACCATGGCTTCCAAACCAGGCTCATATATAGGAATAATCCCTTGTTTTAAATCTTCAATTTTTTTGAGATCTACATCTATACAGTGTACTTTATTTCCCATTTCTGCAAAACATGCACCACTCACTAAACCCACGTATCCTGTACCTATAACTGTTAAATTCATTAATTTTTTTTAAGAGATTTTATAATATTTTTTATACCAATTTATAAAGTTTTCTATTCCTTTTTTTACTGGGGTGTTTGGCTGGTATTGGTAATCATTTTTTAATCCAGAAACATCTGCCCATGTACTGGCTACATCGCCTGCTTGCATGGGCATAAACTCTTTAATAGCCTTAGTATCTAGCGCCGTTTCAATAGCGGCTATAAATTCATTGAGCGCCACTGGACTGCTATTTCCAATATTGTAGAGCTTGTACATTTCTTTTTGAGTGGCTCTTTTTATTGTGGGGGTATTTATTACTGTGGTAACTCCCTTACAAATATCATCTATATAGGTAAAATCCCTAGACATATTTCCATGGTTAAACACCTGAATCGGTTTGTTTTCTATCATGGCCTTAGTAAAAAGGAATAGCGCCATATCTGGTCTACCCCATGGGCCGTACACCGTAAAAAATCTAAGTCCTGTAGTGCAAAATCCATATAAATGGCTGTAGGTATGCGCCATGAGTTCATTGGTTTTTTTAGAAGCGGCGTACAAGCTAATGGGTCTGTCTACAGATTGTCCCGTATGAAAAGGGACTTTCTCATTAAGCCCATAAACAGAAGAAGAACTGGCATATACCAAATGTCTAACGCCATACTGTCTACAGCCTTCTAAGATATTGAGAAAGCCTACAATATTACTGTCTATATAGGTTTCAGGATTATCAATGCTGTACCTAACTCCTGCCTGTGCGGCCAAGTTACAAACTACCTCAAAGCTTTCCTTTTTAAAGAGAAGGGGCAGTAAGTCCCTGTCTTCTAATTGTAGCTTTATAAAACTAAAATCTTTTTCTGTACTACTTTTGGCTTGTTGGTTATAAGGTAAGCGCCCGGCGTCTTGCACTCCTAATTCCTGCAACCTGGCGTACTTTAAGCCCACCTCATAGTAATCATTAAGATTGTCTAACCCTACTACACTGTGTCCCTCAGACAACAATTGCTTGCAAACGTGAAAACCAATAAAACCTGCTGCTCCTGTAACAAGGATTTTCATAAATACTCCTTTAATAGCTTCAAAAGTACGGAAAATATGTGTTTTTTTTGACTAAAGATTTATTTACAAACGAAGTTGATTTGTATTAATTTTGTGCGTATATTATTTTTGTTAGCAGTGAATAAAACACTTATATTTTAAAAAGACATCTAACTATTTATGGATGCTAATACCCAGCAAAATATTGCTAAGAAGCCCCTTTTGCTCCTCACCAAAATGAAAATATTGTTTGTCTCAAGATGGGGAGAAACTCTAGACATGGCCTATGCTATGCAGCAAGAAGGACACCAGATTAAATTTTATGTGGGAGATAAGCCCTCCCGCGAAATTGGGTACGGTTTTGTACCCAAGGTCACAGATTGGAAAAAACATGAAGATTGGGCAGACCTCATTATTTTTGATTACACTGGCTATGGTGCTATTTGTGAAGCTCTTAGAGCTAAGGGAAAGTTAGTTTTTGGAGGTACTACCTATACAGACAGCTTGGAATTAGACCGTGACTTTGGGCAGGCAGAACTAAAAAAACTAGGTATAAAAACCCTCCCATATAAAGATTTTGAGAGTTTTCAGGAAGCCATTGCCTATGTAAAGAAAAATCCCAATGCCTATGTAGTGAAGCCGTCTGGTGAAACTCAGGAATACAAGCAATTATTGTTTGTAGGTTCTGATGACGAAGGCTTAGACGTGATTAGGGTGTTACAGGCCTATGAAAAATCTTGGGGAAATTCCTTTGGAAATTTTCAATTACAAAGGAAAGTCAAAGGGGTAGAGATTTCAGTATCAGCTTATTTTAACGGTAAGCAATTTATCTATCCTATAAATATCACTTTTGAACACAAGAAACTATTTCCAAAGGAATTGGGTGTGTCTACAGGAGAGATGGGCTCTAGTATGTTTTGGACCAAGGATTCTCCCATTTTTGACGCCACCCTCAAGAAATTTGAACCCCTATTAGCCACGCAAGATTTTGTGGGACAATTAGATATTAACTGTATTGTAAATGGCAGTGGTATTTACCCTTTAGAGTTTACATCTCGTTTTGGATACCCTCAGATATATATACAAAGGGCTGGAATTATAGAGCCTTTAGGAGCACTTTTTTATAAATTAGCAGCAGGAATTTCTTTTAAAATTCAGGTAAAGAAAGGATTTCAGGTAGGGGCGTATATGGTGGTGCCACCCTTTCCTTTTGATGATAAAAAGACCTTTAAGCTCTTCTCAAAAGACTCTGTAATTGTATTTAAAAAACCACAAAAAGAAGGCATTCATCCAATACATCTTAAAAAGATTAACGAGGAGTGGCTCATTACTGGTAATACTGGAATTGCTTTATTAGTTACGGGTACTGGTTTAAGTATGAAAGATGCTCAGAAACTCATGTATAACCGCATCCAAAACGTGATTATTAACAATGCCTATTACAGAACAGATATTGGAGACCGCTGGGCCGATGATTTTGACAAGCTCTGGGCATGGGAACTTCTATAAAATATTAATGAAACAAAAAAAGTCCCCTTTGAGTTTTAAACTTATAGCGCAGCCTAAAGATTACTTTACTATACTGCCGCTAGATTGGATTGAAATATTAAAGTTTCACGGTCTTTTGTATAAACCCTATGCACAAATATACGGACTTTATGAGGCACAAGAACTAATAGCTGGAGGCATTGTCTTTCAGGAACTTTTACCTGGAAGTACCGCTTTTGAGGTGGCTCATTCTCAAGAGCTCTTTAAAGAAGTAGGGGCTTATATAGGTTTTGTTTGGGTACTGCCAGAAAGGCGTGGAGAAAAACTAGGCAGCTTATGGCTAAAAAGTCTTTTTAAAAAATTTCCAAAAAGTAGTTTTTGGCTCAGTATAGAAGAGAAACCTTTGGCCAATTTTTATCATAAATTAGGCTTTATAGTCTATAAGACCCACACTGAAAAAGGTCAGTTTCTAGAACAAATTTTGGTGTATCAACCAGAAAATAAATAGCCCCAAAGGGCAAGCTAAGAATCTTAATTTATAATGCTTATTCTGGGTGGTATTTTCTTTTGAAATTAGCGTACCAATAGGCTTTTTCTAAGGGCATTTCCTTTGTCTTCCCTGCCATATATAAGGGCAATTGGTCTGCGTAATGTGGATTATTTGGGTGGTTTGAACTTCCAAATGGAACTACAGAGTAAATCTGTGTTTTCTCTTTGGAAAATTTAACCAATTGAATATAAGATTCCCCGGCTGTAATTTTACGCATGCCGTCCTTATAAGGAGCCCCATGCATGGCCGCTAGGACATCTGGTAGTCCAAAACTAGGCAACTCTTGCTCACCACGCACCACCTTAGTAAATTCTCCTAAGCTAATACGTTCTTTATTAAAGTATTTACGCATATAGCTTTGTACCTCTATAAGAATAGTAGCCAGTTGTTTTTTATTAAAGGTTCTTCTACTGTCTAGGTGGCTTAGATGTTTTCCAACTTGGTAATAAAAAATGGCATAGGCCCCTGCACCATAAGAATCTGGATCTGCTTTTTTATCCCAGCTTTGAATTTCCTTAATAAGCCCCTCTATGGCTGGGTATTCATTTGCTTTTAGCTGCCATAGGCTATCTATGTTCATAAAGGGATAAGCCAATTGCTTGGGTAATTGGCTGTCGTATTTTATTTTTTTAAAGTGCTCAAAGTCTATCGATTTTAAATTGGTAACTAGTTCTGCAAAACGCTCACTTCTGTTGTTGTCAAAAGTTTCAAAACCCATGTCCTTGTTAAAGTCTTCAGCCTTTGGACTATCGTCTAATCCACTAGAAATAAAAGGACTGTGGTTGGTGTTGTAGAAGTAACCAGAAGTAGGTTGTAGCAGCTGTGGCATGTCTTTAAAGGCATAGTTTTCTGTCCAGAGTGTTTTCTTGGTGTTTCCAGGTACTATTTTGGTCCAATCATATCCAGCAGCTCTTTTAGGAATAAGGGCATTAGACACATAGAAAATAGTGTCATTTTTGTCTGCATAACCAATATTAAAACCCGGAATGGCCATCATTTCTAAGGCCTCTTTAAACTGTGTGAAATTTTGTGCTTTATTCATACGCCACCACTGTTCTAAGGCTCTAATTTCAAATAGGGAAGGGGTGCGCACAGCAAAAACTCCTTCTTTGTTTTTTAAGGTAGGCCCGTATATGCTTTTATAAAATTTCTTTTTAATAGGAATACGAAGCCCCAAAAACTTAATGTGCAATTTGGCTTTAAATTTTTCCAGTACATATGAGACGCCATCAACCAAGTAGTGATCCTTTTTTGAAGGGTCCATCTCCAATTCAAATATATCTGCCTTGTCTGGCTTGTTTACGGTATGTGCCCAACCTAAACTTTCATTAGTCCCCAATAAAATACTAGGGGCACCGGGAAATAAAGCCCCCACTATATTAGTGCCTTCTTCTGACTGTAAATGTGCTTCATACCATGAGGTGGGACCTTCTAAGGGTTGGTGTGGGTTAATGGCTAGATAGGTGGCCCCGTCTGCAGTAAGCACACTGTTAAAAGCAAAAGTGTTAGAGCCAGTTACGGTCTTTTTTGGTTTTAGTTTAGAAGTACTATTACCAGCAATGGCGCTCACCAATGCGTCTGCCTCAGACATTACAAATAGCTGTAAATAGGTGTAGGTCAAAAGTTTTTTAGCCGTCATAGGAAAGAGCTCCTTTAACAATACTTCTTTAGGGTGTTTGGCTGCGTAAGCATTTAATCCATCACTAAAACCGCTAATCACTTTTTTATACTCTTCACTAATATCTTTTTCATAATGCGCATTCACATATTCTTTTCCACCAATGAGCTGGCTCACAAAATCTGCCGACGCTCCTTGGAGTCCCGTATATTTACTCAGCAGTCCATTTCCTGCTAAATAGCCTATTTGCATGGTCTTAAAATCATCTTCTGCATTGGCCCAGGCTAGTCCATAGGCGGTGGCCGCATCTGTTTCTCCAAATATATGAGGTACTCCATATGAGTCTCTTAAAATTTCTACTTGCGAAGGTTTTACCTGGGCTTGCAGCCCGATACTAAAAAGAATGGCTGCCAAAAAGAAGATTCTAAGTTTTGTCATAGGGTTCATTTATGTTTTAAAATTATATAAAACTATTCATGTTTTTCTCTTATAATAATAAATATTTTAAAATTTATATTGGCACCAAAATCTACAGAGAATCTAGCCTGTATTTTTCCTTGTGGAATAATATCTGGTGCTAAGTAATCACCAGCTCTTTGGTTATTTCCGGCATTGTGTGAAACAGAGTAAATGAGATTAGAATTCCCTGTATTGGTTGCAATTCTAGTGATAGTGCTTTGGGTGTTTCTAAGAAATGAAGAAGCGTATAAGTAGTCATTTTTCCAGAGATTTTTATATCATATTTCTAGTGAATTAGAAAATTGTGGTTGTAAGGCCGGGTTTCCTACTTTAAAAATCTCTGCATTGAATTGGTTTTCTTTTTTCAAAATGTGTTTAAATTATTTTATTAAAATTACATAGTATATTTTTGTGGTGTGATTGAACAAAATAGCAACTCGTTAGATATGGAAAAGGCAAATAATGTATTGGGCACCCCACTAGAAACCTGCAGTATAGAACCCATGACTGGAGCCTTTAGAGATGGCTGTTGCAATACAGATATCATGGACATTGGCACCCATACCGTGTGTGCTATAATGACAGATGAATTCCTAGCCTACACCAAGTCCGTAGGTAACGACCTGCAAACCCCAAGACCAGAATACCAATTCCCTGGCTTAAAGCCCGGAGATCGCTGGTGTTTGTGTGTATCCAGATGGAAACAAGCTTATATGGCAGGAATGGCGCCTTTAGTGAATTTAGAGGCCAGTCATGAAAAATGTTTGGAATACGTATCCTTTGCGTCATTGTTAGAGTTTAAAGTCTAGTTATTTAGGTCAGTTATTTCTTTGACTTGTAAAACATTAGGCTGACGTTTTACAAGCATGTTTTTCTTATTAATTCCATTGGCATTTATATGCTCTATAGGTTTTTGGGCAAAGCCCTTAGTGACTAATAAAACGATCTCATTTTAATTTTAACAAAATTCATATGAAAAAGTTATTTTTTGTAAGCCTTGTTTTTTTCTTGCTCAAAACCATCTCAATATAAAAGTTTACAAGTTAGTGTAACAGAGAACATTCCTGGAGCACCTATTACCCTTGGAATTCCATTTCATAAATACGAACTGTACGACATTAGTAAAGTGCGTTTGTTTGACTCCAGAGGTAAAGAGTTTGTTTGCCAGGTGACAGAGGTGGCTAATTGGAAACCAGACCAAAAAAGTGTTAAATGGATTACTTCTTGCTATATTACAGGAAACCATAGGGCTTTAGATGTAACGAACATGATTTAAGGGGAAGACGTTTTGATTTATCCGTATTAAACTTGGTGGAACTCTATGACGCGTCCAAATTCAAAAAACATAAGGATGAGTTGGATGAGCGCATCTCGCTTATGTTTATGTTTCAAGAGCGACAAGGAGGTAATTTGCTTTTAAATAGGTATGGTTATAGTCAAACATATGTTGCCCAAGGTCTTTACAAGTACTATCAAACTACAGGAGATATAAATATTAAAAAAGCCCGTCACAAGCATAGTAAATAGGGTGTTCTTAAATATTTCTATTTTTAAATGCCATATTCAAAAAATTATTTTTTAATTTATTATCTTTTAGGAATTAAACATCAATAATCTTCAAAATAAGAACCATGAAAGTATTTTATTCAATTATTT
>TARA_B110000503_G_scaffold46229_1_pt1 | contig 24954 bp, 30 predicted proteins | sample TARA_B110000503 | Tara Oceans TARA_B110000503 (sample SAMEA4397472) | marine metagenome | biome: Polar Biome; feature: [SRF] surface water layer (ENVO:00010504); material: water (ENVO:00002006), including particulate matter (ENVO:01000060) such as... | depth 5 m | reverse complement strand
TCGGCAGCGCCAAGCGTACAAGCGGCAGCATACCAGTTGATTCTTAATCGTCGAGTAGGCACTTACAAGCTACCAGACAATGTAATGATTGTTGCGGCTGGTAATAGAGAAGCTGACAAAGGTGTTACTTATAGAATGCCTGCTCCGTTAGCAAACAGATTTATCCACTTAGAACTTGCTGTTAACTTTGACGACTGGTTCCAGTGGAGTGTAAACAACAACATACACAAAGATGTTGTTGGTTTCCTTACTTTTAGTAAGAAAGATTTATACGATTTTGATCCAAAGTCGCCAAGTCGTTCATTTGCAACACCTCGTTCATGGTCGTTTGTAAGTGAATTACTAGAAGACGAATTGGATGAAAACACTACTACTGATTTAGTTAGTGGTGCAGTTGGTGAAGGATTGGCTGTCAAGTTTATGGCTCATCGCAAGGTAGCGGCGAGTATGCCTAATCCAACTGAAATCTTAGCAGGAAAAGTAAAAGAGATGAAGACAAAAGAAATCAGTGCTATGTATTCCTTGACTGTGTCTCTTTGCTACGAGTTAAAAGAAGCATCAGACGCAAACGATAAGAAGTTTGATGACAAAGTTAACAACTTCCTGCGCTTTTCAATGGATAACTTTGATGTTGAATTAGTTGTTATGGGCATTAAGCTCGCACTAACACAGTATCAATTACCCATTGATCCAGACGAAGTGGAATGCTTTGATGAATTCCACGAACGTTATGGCAAGTATATTAATGCTGCTCAGCAAGCATAATATACCAAAAAGTGAGCTCTTCGGAGCTCACTTTTCTCTTGACAAATGTATTATAGATGCTATAATATATGTATAAGTTAAAACAATGAGAGGCTTAATATGTTAGATTTTTTACCACAGTATGTAGCAATTCAAATGTCTACAGCAAAAACTGCAAGTAAACTAAAAAATTGGGAACCAGATCCAACTATTACAGCTAAACAATTAGACGATATGCGAATTGAAGTATACGATCGTATTATTATAGCTCGAGTAGGTTTGCTACTACGTCACCCGTTCTTTGGTAATATGGCTACACGTTTAAAAATCTTAGCCGCAGATGACTGGCTTGGTACTGCAGCTGTAGACGGTCGTAACTTGTACTACAACACACAATTCTTTAATGCAATGAACAATAAAGAAATTGAATTTGTTATTGCACACGAAATCTTACATATGGTGTTTGATCATATTGGACGTAGAGGCGATCGTAATCCTATGCTTTACAATATTGCAGCAGACTATATTGTAAACAATACACTAGTACGTGACCGTATTGGTACTATACCAAGTATTGTACAATGTTACCAAGACTTTAAGTATGAAGAATGGACGTCTGAAGCTGTATATGATGATTTGTTTGAAGAAGCAAAAAAGAACGGCGAAGAGTATTTAAAACAACTTGGTGAAATGCTAGACGAACATCTTGATATGGATGGTGACGATGGTGACGGTGATGCAGGCGAAGAAAAAGACTCAAACGGACAAGGTGTTAGTAAGTCTAAACCTAAATTTTCCAATGATGAAATTAAAAAGATCAAAGACGAAATAAAAGAAGCTACTATTAACGCCGCACAAAGTGCAGGTGCAGGTAATACTCCTGCAGGTGTACAACGTATAATTAAGCAGTTGACTGAGCCTAAAATGAACTGGCGCGAACTATTACAGCAACAGATCCAATCAACTATTAAAAATGACTATTCATTTAGCCGCCCGTCACGCAAGGGCTGGCAGACTGGTGCTATACTTCCAGGTATGAACTTTGACCAAACAATTGATATTTGTATTGCTATTGACATGAGTGGTTCAATTGGTAATGCACAAGCTGAAGACTTCTTAGGAGAAGTTAAAGGCATTATGGATGAATACAAAGACTACAATATTAAAATTTGGTGCTTTGATACAGAAGTATACGGTGAAGACGACTTTACAGCAGAAGACGGACGTGAAATTACTGAATACGAAATTAAAGGCGGCGGTGGCACTGACTTTATGGCTAACTGGACATACATGAAAGAACACGATATACAGCCTAAGAAGCTCATTATGTTTACAGATGGTTATGCATGGGATAGTTGGGGTGATGCAGACTACTGTGACACAGTGTTTGTTATCCACTCAAATCATGATAAGAATTTACAAGCACCGTTTGGTCAAACAGCACATTATGAGGTAGCGGCTTGAAGCTAAAGGAACCAAATGCTTTAAATTTCTTTAGCCTAAGAAAACTCAAAGTGCCGTCGGAGCACTTTGAGTTTATTGTTATACCTATGACATATAATATAGAAGATGCTTTATCAAAATGGATTGTCGAACATTTAAAAGGACGATACTATGTAGGTAAAGCATTATCTATTACATCTCAAAACAATAGTAGTCAAATTAATACTTGTATTAAAGTAGGTTTTGAAGATCCTAAAGAACTTTCGTATTTCACTTTGGCGTGTCCACATTTGAAATACTAGTAAATATAATAACGCACACCATACAAAATTATAGGAGTATAAAATGAGCGAAGAAAATGCTAATCAAGAAGCACCGGTACAAGAGTTAACTATTAACGACCTTGGTGCATTAAAGAGTATCATCGATGTTGCAAGTCAACGCGGTGCTTTTAAACCAAACGAAATGGTAACAATTGGACAAGTCTACAATAAATTAGAATCATTTCTTAATGCAGTTCAAGCACAACAACAGGCACAGCCTGAAGTCGAAAAAGCTGCGGAAACAACAGGAGAATAATTATGTTTCTTAAACACGTGGGCCGAATGGCTAACAATCAACGAAAAATAATAGTTGCATATAGAACTGTGCCTGGCGACAGCGACAGTGCTATTGTAGTAACAACAGAAAACTTAGAAGCTGCAGATCATGACTCACTAATGAAATTAGTAGAATCTAATAGTGGTCAAACGGCTGACGAACTTGCTGATGTTATGGCAAGATCAAGACTATCCGATGGCAGTAACATGCTTGCACGTTTGCACAAAACAGGTAAAATGGTTAAAGTATTAACTAAAGATGTTGAAATGACACCAGATCATAAAACAAAAATTATGTTAAGTGAGCTTAATCTAATAATTGCGCAACAAAAAGGTGTTAGTGTTGATGATCTTGCTGTTAAAGATAAGAGCGCACCTGTGACGTCAGTTGCATCAGTTAGTGAAATTCCTAAGGCAAAGTCGGAAGCAGAAGTTGAAACACTTCAAGCACCACAAGACGGTGTATTATCAGATGATCAGATTGCAGCACAGTATAGATCACAAGCTGACAGGCTTAGTAAAGAAGCTGCTGCACTACGTAGACAAGCAGAAGAGCTAGTGCCAAAAAAAGCAACAGCCAAAAAGACTACTAAGTAGAGTGCCTAAAAAAGTGCCTTCCGAATCTCGTCTGCCTGAAAAAGTAATCGATCACTGGCCCGAAGTCTTTAAAGATATAGATATTGAAGTTGTTCCGATAGAATATCTTCATTCAGTACTTGTATCTTTTAACGACGGTAGAATTTGGGAGATAGATATTGCAAAATCTAAGCGCCAAACAGCAGAAGAAAATGTAGAATCTACATTAGAAGAGTTGTTTCGACAATATGATAACGTTATTGATAACGTAGATTTTAGGCTTGACACAGTGCGATTGAAAAAAGATATACAAGATCGTACACGCACATTTATGAAGAAACGAAAGTAACTTTTTGTGTTTGGCATAAATACATTATAAGAACGATACCAGGAGTACTATAGATGGCTTTAAGATTAAGACGAGGCACGAATGCTGAAAGACAGCTTTTAACCCCATTACAAGGCGAGTTAATATATGCAACAGACACTAAAAAACTTTATGTTGGTGACGGTGCTGCTGTTGGCGGCATATTAGTTGGTCCAATAGAAAACAACTTAGTTAACGACCTTACTCCACAACTAGGTGGTGATTTAGATCTTAACAGCAATAATATTACTGGCACAGGCAATATTAATATTGATGGCACTATTACAGCAACTGGTAACATTGGTTTAGGTGATGCAGACGATGATAGTATTACAGTAGGCGGAGTTATTAACTCTAGTTTACGTCCAGCACAAACACAAGCATATACATTAGGTACTGAAAACCGTCAATGGCAACATGTATACACAGGTGGCGCAACTATTGATCAACAACTTACTGTAGAGTCAATTGCACTACAAGGAAATATTGTTAACGAAGCTAATAGTAGTACAATTTATAATTCAACTACAGATACTTTAACAGCAACTAACTTCGAAGGCGATTTTAAAGGTAGTTTATTTGGTGACGATTCAACTATACTAGTTGATGCTATTAATTCACAAATTAGTAACGGAACACTAACACTAGCTGGTCAGACTATTAGTACACTAGCTGGAGATGAAATTGTATTAGAGTCAAACAACGTAGTACAACACAGATACGGTATTGATGGTAATCCAGATAACATGGCTTATTTAAGTATACTTGGCGGACGCGGTACAAAAGATACACCGTTAACTGTGCAAGTAGGTGACTATCCAAGTTCACTTTCAATGCAAGCATATAATGGTACTGGTGTTGAAACAAAAACTCTTATTACTACACAAATAGATACAGTAACTGGTACTAACACATTACCTGCAAAACTAATATTTACAGTACACGACTTTGATGGAACTTACAGCTCATACGGTAGTTTAGATTCTAGAGGCACGTTTGAAATGCCTACATTTAAAGCTACACCTTATGCTGACACAGCTGCTAGGGATGCTGCAATACCAACACCGTCAGCAGGTATGATTATATACCTTACAGCAACAAATAAATTACAATGCTACAACGGCACAGCTTGGACTGATTTATTCTAATCCAATACTAAAATAATTTTATTAATCCTTTGCTATATAATATAGCAGAGGATTTTTTATGAAGATATTATTAACAGGTGCAAGCGGATTTATTGGTCAACATTTATCACCAATATTAGAAAATGATCATGATGTTTATCATTTAAAAAATGATTTACTACAATTTGATGATGTAGAAGACGAAGTTCTTGAGTTTTCTCCTGACATTATTGTACACTTAGCTGCACGTACAGAAGTAGAAAACAGCTTCTACGAACAAATTACATTTAGTCAAATTAACTATGTAGGCACTGTTAATCTTATTGAAGCTGCAAGCAAGGTTAAAAATTTAAAAAACTTTGTGTTTGCAAGCACTATGGAAGTTTACGGATGGCAACCTATATCAGATGAAGTTAAGGAATCTATTATTCCTAAAAAATTTATTGCATTTGATGAAAATACTACACCAAACCCAAACGCTCCTTATGCTGTTGCTAAGTACGGATGTGAAAAATATTTAGAGTATGCTCACCGAAGTTTAGGTTTACCATTTACAGCAATTAGACAAACTAATGCATATGGCAGAACAGACAATAACTTTTTTGTAACCGAACAAGTCATTACACAGATGATTGAAAATCCTGAAAAAATATGTTTAGGATATGGCGAACCATATCGCAACTTTATTTTTATTGACGACTTACTAGATGCGTGGTGTTCAGTTATTAATAACCCTGGCAAAGTAAACAACGGATATATTTTTACTATTGGTCCTGACAATCCTATTAAGATTAAAGACTATGTTAGTATGATTGCAGATAAGATCGGATGGAGCGGGGAAGTGAAATGGGATACTAAACCAATACGCCCAGGTGAAATATATTGGCTTAATAGCGACCATCGATTAATTACAAGCATTACAGGATGGGAGCCTAAAGTTAATTTAAGTGACGGTCTCGACTATACTATTAATCACTATACTATTAATCCCTGGAATCAATCTTAGTCAAAGTAACTCTCTAATCCGCCTTTACGTTTAACGTCTAGTGTATTACAATGGAAGCCACCACTCATACTACGTGCTTGTCGTGCTGGACATGCTACACTTTCAATGCCGTGCTTGTCTAGTATACGCATAAGTGGTTCTTGATCCTTGTCAATTACTACACAGTTTTCGTTGATACTTAGTAGGTTCATACCAATCCAAGGACTACAAGGGCTTACACCGTTTGGTAAATTAGCATTTGGTGCAACAAGATCATCCATACCTACAAAGATTTTATCCCACGATTCGAATATTTTTGGATAGTGATCTGGCGTACAACGTTCTGCATTAAACATAACTAATCCAGGGCGTAGAGGAATAACTGTACTATCAAAGTGTGCAAAGAAATAAAAGTCTTCTGCTAAATGTAACTTATAACCTCTTGGCTCTACAATAGTCTTTAACCATTCGTATCCTAATAACGATCCTGTATTACTTACCTGGTATAGCAAGTCTTTACCAAGTCTTACAATATTTGGTGCTTCCCATACAATTTCATTATTCTTTACTGTAGGAACACTTAGGTCATCAAACTGATATAGATCGTCTTTAAGAATCGGAGCAGGACTTTTAATCCATTGTGCGCCTTCTTTCATTTGCTGATATAAGTAGTCGTAATATACACGAGTTTCGTACTGTCTTGCCCGCATAGGACTACTACACTCAATGATCATATTATCAAGTGGCAACAATAAATCTCTTGGGCAAAAGCTATACCAGCCTGATGTTGTCCAGTCGGGGCTACTAAATTCTACACTGTGATCTGTAGGCGTAGGACGATGTACTTTAATGCCTAAATTAGTTAATGTATCAGATAAAATTTCTAAATCTTCTTCTGCTTCCTCCATGATTTGTTTATCATGCGGTCCTTCTAATCCCTTTAGTTCCGCTTCACTATAGGTTGCATAAGAAAAACTACGAACACTAGGATCCATAGTAGGAAGGACCGCACCCTTGGCTGTACCTACAAAAATTTCTTCTAACGGATCCCAGTCATTGTTTGATTGTACTGCCATCTAAAACTCCTTTATTTAAATAATTATGAAAACTAAGCCTATTAGTATTACTGCCGCGATTATAATCAATCCATTCATCGCCGCCTATACCAAAAAGAACAGTTGAGCTAGGCTTAGTGTTTGTAATTTTACAAAACTTTATTTGTGTTGTTCTATATTTGTTTACTATGTAGTCCGAACTAAAATTATTAATTAATTCTAATCCTAATATTGCTCCAAGTCTGTTTTGATAATTTGCCTTTTCGTAAACAAACAACGTATCATCATTATCTTCTTTTGTTAACCGCATACCAATACGTGCATGTGCTACAGGAAATGTTTTACTTAAACTAAATGTAATATCAGTTATACACTTATGATTAAAATCAAAATCTAGTTCTGAACTTATTGTATAGTATGCACAATCTATTAGTACAGGTATGTTCAATGCACTACAATTATGTAAGATAAAATCCATTTGTTCGTGTTTGTTACCTGTGTCAGCAAACGGATAACTTATGATTACAGCATCGTTACCATCTAACTTTCCGTCTTCAATATAGTCCCAATTTAATTTACTATTTCGCCAAGCTAACTGATGATACAAATATTCTGATCTAAAAATCCTAAATCTTCTATTAAGGTTTTTCATATAAAATTTATCAAATGCTTCGCTTGTACCATGCGAGTATACAGCATATTTAAAATTATCTAAGCCTGTTGTATTGTGAGGATGTTGTTTAATCCAATCTAGATATGCTTGACAAAATTGTTTATTAATATCAATATTAGAAAATTGATCTAGGTTGATATTTTGCATAGCATTTAATACATTGGCATCATTTATTGCGGCTGAATGCCCAAACGATAAATGCTTATTGTCATATTGATACTTACTCATTGTCTAACCACGTAATTTGCATTACTATAAAATCTGTAAAACTAAAGTTACTAACTCCGTGCCATGTATATGCACTCCAACTATATGTATCACCTACACTCCATTGTGTGTTAGCATCTTGATCTATTTGCATTACTTGACCTTTATCCCAAGGTGTAAGCATAACAACAGTTCTGTTTATATTTTCTGCTTGTTGTTCTGTAATATTATTATGCCGAACAAAGGTAGAATAGCTATCGTAATGCATCCAAAGATTGTATCCTGGAGTTAGCTTTAAAAAATTATAATGATGGGTTTTATTTTCAAACGGTAGTAGATACCTTTTTAATTCATTGTCAATTGTAGGATTAAGCGCCATATAATGCTTAGAACATTCCTTTGGCATATTGAGTTTACGATATTGATCTTCTAGAGCTAATTTTTTAGATGTAGCAAAGTTATCCCATACATCAGTATGCGGGACTTCATCTATCATATATGTTTCTAACCAATTAAACTGATCTGTGTTCATTTGCTAGTCCTTTAACTATTTCTTTGTTATGCCATAAAATAGGCTGCATTGACTTTATTATAGACTCAAGTGTGTCGTAATCTAACGAATTGATGTAATCTAAAGTTTTAAATATTTTTTTTAAACGCTGTTCATGATCAATTTCGTTATCGTAGCTTTCGTCCCAAAATTTGTCAAATGTTTTAAACCCTTTACTTTTTAATAATTTTAATGTATGTGGCGGAGCAACAATAACAAACGGTGTTGAATTCCACATAGGTAGTATACTTTTTTCACTAAAATAACTAGTACAATCTAGAAACCCTGATTCAGTTACTACAGCACAAAATGTATCAGCAAATATATCAGGCTTAATATAATTAGGAACAAATTTCACATTAGGAATTTCTAATCTGTCAGTTATTTTTCCGTAAACAATTGAAGGCCTACATTTCATTGTATCTATTTTTAAGGGAGACACTTCGTCTAATTTCTTTTGTCCTAAAATTATTAATTTTCTTAATGTAGTATTCCATTTATTAATATCAAACCATATTGCATTTTTAAAATGCTTAGGTTTCATTTTATAGTGCCAACTAATTTTAGAATTAAAATTTATTAGATACGAAGCAACTATATGCCTATATGGTTCATATCGCCAGTTAGTATTAATAAATTTATATTTTAGTTTACTTTTTCTAAAGGTTCCTTGATGGCTTAGTACTTCGGCCATTCTAACTTGTGTATCAATATCATAATACTTAAATTTTATATTATTATATCTTGATGAAAACTTTTCTAAATTTAATTCTGGAGAACATACTGTTACATTAGTTAGTTTGTTATTTTGAATTAAATCTTGTATACTATCTAATTGAAATGCTCTTGCCCTATCTGAAAATTTTCCTTTTAATAATCCTTCGTTATTTTCTAACAATATTAAATCTTGCTTGAGATTATTCCTATTTAACTTAATTCGTGGTCCTGTGTATTTAAGAACATTTTCGGCTAGATAAACAGTTAGTCCCTCTTTATTAAGCAAATCAATAGTATCATTATTGTAACTAATAGCATCCATTTGAGGACACTCAAGTGTATCATTAAACATCATAAATGGTGTTTCGTCATGATCTAGTATTTTTAAATATTCCCTAAACGATCGTATTGGTGAAGTATAGAATGACGGATCACTATATTTAAAATCTCTATCATGTGTACTTTCTTCAAAAAAGTGTTCTACATTATTAACATCAATTATTTTATAACTTAAAATGTGCTCTAGTAACAACGGGCCATTATGCATTTATAACTCCGGTAACTTGTATAGTATATCTATTTTTATTTCCAACATTAATTGCACTATGCAAGGTTGTTCCTGACCATCCTACTATATCACCAGCTTTCCAATTAGAATAAACTGTATCATCTATTGTTAAAAGATGACCTTGTTCCCAATCTTCAGCAAATATTACATAACGCTTTATAAGATTTAAGTCTAAAACATTATGCATTTTTGAATAGTATCCGTACTTGTCTTGATGCGGTGGCAAATAGTTACCCGGTGATAGGCGATGAAAACATACTCCTATATGCGACAAGTGTGAAAAATGCTTTGATACAATATCAATTATGTGTGCTTCGTCCTTAATAGGACTTATGCCAATTGTAGTATTATCAATATTGTGTCCTATGTTTTCCCAAGTGGCAAGTTGAGCTTTATCTCTAAAATGCTCTTCAGTATACGATAAAGTTTTATAAAAATTAGACCAAAAAAGAGATATAGTGTTCTTCATATTAGTATTTATATGCGCGGTTAATGAATAAATACTAATATGATTACACGTACTAAACATATTGTAGATCTTGATCTCATTGAAGAAGCAACACAGGCATTCAAAACTAATGATTTTAAAACTACATTAAACGAGCCAACTGGATCATTCTTCTATGACGGATGGAAAATTAAAGACAAGTATAAAAATACAGTATGGGAAAAACTTCTTAATACACTTGCTATTGGTAATTACGGCGAAGCAAGAGTGATAAAATTAGATATAGAACGCTGTTACACAGCACATGCTGATATAGATGATAGATGGCATTTATCATTAGATCGAGGAAAACACTTCTTAGTAGATTTAGATACTTTAGAGTTACATTCTACTAAATTAGGATATTGGTATAATATGGATACTAGCATTTTGCATAGTGCTGTAAACTTTGGTGACAATCCTCGTTATCAATTAGTTGTTAGGCAACTGTTAAATGATGCTAAAATTTTAGATAGTAGTAAGGTACAAATTATAGTTAAGGGCGAACATAGTAGATATAAATTTGATAGTACATTAAGTCCTTGGCTTAATAGAGCTAACAAAGATAGTAGATTAAATTCATTTACAGTTAATGATAACATTGTAAAGTTTAACATACCAACAGACGATATTGAAATATTACAACAGGTTGTGCCTGAGGAATTTGAGTTTACATATGTTAGAAACTAATTTAAAACCATTCTTTAAATTTTCAAACGGATATGCATGTGAAGCTACTCCGTTATATAAAGGTAGCTATGACAATAGCGTTTTTGTAATGTCTTACAAAGACCAATACTGGTTTGACTTAGAGGTTAGAGGAATTAAATTACTAGAAGATAAATCTTATTCTCCTGAAATAATATCTATTGATCCTGCACAAAGGAAAATAACATTTAAATGGTATGATACTAATTTAAATCATATGTTGCATTATAACAAGCCTTTACCTAAAGATTGGACTAATCAAGTAAAAGAAATATTAGAAGATTTAGAAAAATCAAATATTTTTAAACTAAACATTTATCCGCATAGTTTTTATCTAAAAAATGATAAGGTATGTGTAATGGATTTATATGCCTGTCTACTGATTGAAGATAAGATTACTAGTGAAGAATTAGAAGGTGTAATAAATGATAAAAACAGGTTCCTTATAAATGATAATTTACTTGATATCAAACATGCATACAACTATACAATAAAACATAACATAGGCGAATGGCCGGAGGATTTTTTAAATGATTAACTTTATCGGAAATTGTAATAATATTATTTGCTGGGATGATGTTATTAAAAGTGTAGATCAAGCAACGCCAGCATATGTTGGTCCAAGACACGATGTTGGACACAAAGTAGAAGGTGTTGACGAAGTTGCAAAACCAATTAGAGATGCTGGATATAAATTTAAAGACGAAGGCGGTAATGCTAGTTGGGAAATGCACTTTCCTGGGAAACAATTTTCTGATGATGTAGTTGATACGTTTATGGAGTTTGTTGGAATGGACAGTTATATAAACTGTTGGATTAGTAAAATATATCCTGGCGATGTTGCTCCGTGGCACTGGGACATAACTGACGATGAAGACACATTAAATGCAAAAGGTAATTTAAAACGATTTCATTGCCATATAGACATTCCTAGGCCTGGACATATCTTTATCATGGATAGTACTTGTTTATACAACGAACAACAAGGAAATACATATCAATGGCCAGATAGAACGAGTTGGCATGCTGGTGCAAATGCAGGACTAACACCAAAATATCTATTTAACATTTGGGGTTAAAATGAAAATTATCTTAACAGGTGCATCGGGTAATATTGGCAATGTGCTGTTAACACATTATAGTCCACTGTATGATGTTATACCTATAAGTAGAACACACAACTGGGATTTATCAGTAGAAGCAAAACAACAAGAATTAGTCGAGTTAACTAAAACAGCAGATGTGTTATTAAATGTTGGCCACTTAAATTTCTTTCAGGGAATCTTATTAGAAAAAAGTAATGCAAAAATTAATATAAGTTTTAGTAGTTTACTTACTAAGTTTAATTGGAGTATAATTAAGAATTTTGATAGCCCTAATTACTTGGCTGAAAAGCTATTCTTAGAACATGTACATAACGAAGTAAAAAATAGTGCGTTAATTAGGATTTCTAAATACGGAAAAGGCGGTATACCTAGTATACGTAACGAACAACTATTTAATGCAATTGACGATGTAATTGAAGGTAGAAGTATACTGCCTACATGTATCGATATTAGTAATGGAGCAGGTGCTCTATCCCAAGTTCTTTCTTAAACGATTCTGAAAATTTACAATCAATGCGTAGACCGTACTCTACTTCTGTACTATTTTCACCACCGTGCCAATCTTGATCATTCCAAAACGATGCATTACAGTTTAGATAGTGCTTGTTTTCACTTTCAGGATCCCATATATAGAATCCACGTTTAGTACGATAACGTATGTGTATAAATTCATTGTTATGTGGACTATATTGCTTGTCATCGTGTACGCCATTGTCTGCATCTAAATCTCTATGTTCAAATGCTCTACCGTTGTGATCACAATGAAAAAATATAACTCTACCTATACGATCAATAAGCCCGTCTTTTTGTAATCCTTCAACCCAATTAGTTACGCCTGGAAAGAACTTTGACTCTTCTGTTTTTTGACGTTCTGAGTTACGTTCATTCCAATTGCCTTCATTCCATAAGAAGTAATAAACGTAAGGATCGTTTGCACCTAATGTAGTTTTAAGATAACGAGTAAAAATATTACGTTGTTTATAATCGCCAAAGTCTGTTGGTAGTATTTTATTACCTTCTATTTTGATAGGATGATCTTCTGGTAATGCCTGATAATCATTCCACGCTTGGTAGATTGGTTTCCAGTTCATAATATAACTAGAATCTTTCCATTCAAAGCCAGGTGCCATCCACGTACCTTCTTTGGCGTATTCTCTAGCGCAAGCGAATCCTCTTGCTATTTCAGGATGCAAGTCTTTAAACTTGCTCACAGGCAAGTAAGGGTCTAAGTCTATATAGGGCTTCCCGCCAATTCCTCTTATCATGCAAGTACTTATCAGGTAAGTACATGTATGAAAGACAATTATGAATATTATTATAATGATGTACCTGGGAAGGGGCTGTGTAGGAATAATCTTATTTACACTAGCCTTATTAGTAAAGATCGAAAAACATTTTGTCAATGGTATTATAATGACGAAGGATATCACGGCGGACACAATCAAGTAGTTGATCCTAATTTGATGCAAGAAAAATTTGACAGAGAAGTTGAATACTTGCTGCTTATGCAAAATCATTATCCACAACATGTTCCAGAAATTAAAGACATTAATTTAGAAGAAAGAAAAATATACTTAGGTGTACAAAAAGCAGACTTGTGGGAACAAGCTGGGCCAGCTGATCAAGAATACAAAAATGTACTTGAAGACTGGGATACACAGATGTTAGAAATTATTCAAGCACATAAAGATTTAGGGTTATACAAGTATAGTATGCACCCTAGTAGTTATTGGGTAGTTGACGGTAAATTAAAAAGTATGAATTATTTCTTTACATATGATAATAACGATAATAACATTAGTTTACGTAGCGTGATGAGTCATATAAGCGAAGAAAGACAAGCAGATTTATTTCCTAAAATGGAAGCGGCAGGTATTAATGTTGATGCTCCAACTGAACATCAAAAAATACAACTGTTAGCATTTGATAGCTTTAAAACAAACTTTCCCAACGAAGTAATGGAAAAGGCTAAAGCAATTTATGCATAAAATGGTACAATGGAATAAAGATTTAGACTTGGCTAATTTTTATAGCGAAGCAAGCAAGCGTGGTTTTGTAAACAATGCCAGTCAGAAAGTAATGATTGATTGTTTTCATAACGAACGTGAATGGAATGCTTGGATACTTTATAGTGATGATAAAGCAATAGGAAGTGTAGCAGCACACAGTTTTGACGATGTTATGGGCCCTAACTCATATAGAATACTTACAAGAGTATGTACGTTTGGAGAAGCAAGACCGCACAACGGATTAGTAAAAGCAAATAGGCTTTGTGCTGAACATCAAAACTTAACAGATCAATTTATGCTTCCTGCTTGTTTAGAGTGGACAAAAGACAAAGGAAGAGTATTTGCTACATCAAACAAAAGTAAAGAAGGAAGTCAGCGTCTAGTACACTCTATATATTTTCCTACACTTGCTAAGATAGGTGTAGTAAGTAAAATTAAAGAAGTACATTACAGACATACAGATCAAACTGTTTGGGAAATACACCCTGACAAGTTTTATGAAAACTTAGAAAAATACGAACGATGGCATTAGAAGTTAATAAGGATTGGTCACGTATAGGTATTAGCCTAAGTGGTGGTGCAGATAGTGCATTGCTTGCATATCTAATACTTAAAGAAACTGATGCTGACATTTATTTTACTACGCAAGTACGAATGTGGAAAACACGCCCTTGGCAAAGATATATTGCCAAAGATGTAGTAAGCTGGTTTCGAGAAAAATTTAATAATCGTATAGAACACATCGAAGGATTTATACCGCCGGAGATGGAAGAACCTAATACTACATATATTACAGACGAATATGGAAAAACAAAACCTGGTAATAGAATTATACTTAGGGCACATAATGAATGGGTAGTGCATACTTACAATCTAAACGCATGGTTTGCCGCTGTTAATAAAAATCCAGACATAGATATCGCCGGTGCATTGGAAGAACGTAATGACGGAGTATTACCATTACAAATGAAACATATGGGAGTTGACATTTGTCATCCTTTCGTGTATACTACTAAAGACTGGATCATAAAACAATACTATGAGAATAATATAGAAGACTTATTAGACATTACACGAAGTTGTGAAGGAGAGTTTGACGGTTTGGATTATACATCATATACACCTGGACAAGATATTCCAATATGTGGAGAATGTTTTTGGTGCAAGGAACGGGAGTGGGCAATTGAACAAGCCAAATAGTTGCACATTCTGTATGCATCCTTTTACAGGGCTTGCTACTAGAGAAGATGGTGCCATTAAGGTATGCTGTCGTAGTGCGCCAATTGGATATATTCAAAACGAAACACTAGAAGAAGTGTGGAATGGCGATGCTATGAAAGAAGTGCGTAAGCAAGTACTTAATAACGAGCGTCCAGATGTATGTAAACCGTGCTTTGACCTTGAAGATCAGGGCGTACAGAGCTTACGACAGCGTCATATAGCAGGGGTAATACCTGAAGCTAGAGTCAACTTATACCCTGATGCATTAGACGCTTTAGACGACGATTACACAATGCCTTTTGAACTTCCTACAATGGAGATTAAGCTCAATAACTTGTGTAATTTAAAGTGTCGTATGTGCAATCCTTTGGATAGTACAAGTTGGAAAGACTGGAACGAAGTGAAGCCGTTCTACGAAAAAGAAGACAATATTCTTATTCCTATTATTGACAAACTTACAACCAAGCCAGGCCAGTATATTGGACCGTTTGATAACAGTGATAACTGGTGGGCAAGTTTTGAAAAGCTACTGCCATTCTTTAGGCGTGTAGAATTTGCAGGCGGTGAGCCTTTAATGGATCCATATCACTACAAGATACTAGACAAACTTGCACCATACGGAGATAACATTGAAATCAAGTATGCTACAAACGGCACTACACTAGGTATTAAAGGCGGAAGAACAATCTACGACTATTGGCCTAAGTTTAAAAGTGTAGCTGTAAACGTAAGCATAGACGGTATACATGACGTTTATGAGTACATTAGAGGCAATGGTAAGTTTGCTGAAATAGAAGAAAACATCAAAGTGTTTAAGGCTTTTCCGAATGTAAGTAGAGTAGTTGGTGCATTTACTGTACAAGCAAACAATATTATGCAGATAGACAAAGTTATCGATTACTTCATTAACAAACTAGGTATTGTATTTTATTCACATAGAGTAAGTTACCCTACGGCACTAAGTGCGCAAGTACTGCCGCCAGAGCTAAAACAAAAAGTAGTAGCACGTTTAGAAGAAATGAAAATAGAAGTACTCGAATATCCATTAGTCAAAGAACATAAAATTTTAGAAACCTTAACACTACAACAAATACAAGATAATATAAACTTTCTAAATGCAAAGTGTATGTACGAGTCGCATTGGAAAGATTGTATTAACTTTAATGGTGCGTTAGACAAAACTCGTAAACAGGACTTCCTTTCAGCTAATCCAGAGTTTATTCCGTATGTTTAAAGTAGAAAGTCGTTGGGGACATCATACTAGTATTCATGTAGAATGGAATATAGGCAAACGCTGTAACTTAGATTGTGCATACTGTCCTGCAGAAATACACGATAACTTTAGTCCACACACTAACTTAGATAAAATGGTTAATACTATCTACGAATTAGAAAAGGTCGGCAAACCTATACGCCTTAGTTTAACTGGTGGCGAACCAACTGTACATCCTAAGATCGAAAAGATACTCGAATGTTCTAGAGCAAGATTAGATTGGTTAAGTGTTACTACTAACGGATTGCGTAGTGCAGAATGGTATATTAAACAACCTGTAAATCAATGGGTGTTTAGTTTGCATTTTGACAACGAACATACTCGTAGAGCTGCAGAAAACATTGTTAGATATTCGCAACTACTAGATATGGAAGGCATGTCTACACTATATCAAGTTAATTTAATGGCTCATCACCAACATATGGATCAAGTTAGAGAAACAGCATCATTACTTGAAGGACATAATATTCCTTATGTATGTAGACGCATAAGATGGTCTTCTGCAGAAGATCGTGATTATTTTGATGACATGCGCTACAAAGAAAAAGATCTAGAATGGGTGTTAAGTAAAACAGCAACAGTAAAAGCAAATTGTGTTGTTGATGAAGAAACTAAAATACATGCTAACGATATTATCAAACACAAGTTAAATCAGTTTGAAGGTTGGAAGTGTAATGCAGGATTAGAAAGTTTAATGATCGACTGGGACGGTGAAGTACATCGTGCTACGTGTAGAGTAGGCGGTAGTTTAGGCAACATATACAACGGCACATTTGAATCACCTGTTGCTCCTATTACATGCACACGTAAATGGTGTACTTGTGCCGCAGATATTCCGTTAACTAAAGTTTCCACTTTGTCATAAGCATTTCAGGCTGGCACCAGCAACCAGTTTTTGTACAAAGACTAGGTACAAGTTGTGGATTGAATATTTCAGTAAATTTAGGATCATATAGATTATAATGATGCTGTTCACCGTATACAAAATTTCCGCAAGTTCCTGTAATTCTTCCATCTTTTTGTATATTAATATTTTCTAATCCTATATTACACATCCACCCCTTAAAGTCATTTAGGTCGTTTGTTGAAAAATAATTACGTTCAACACGTTTCTTAGAGTTATCACTAAAAATTGCTTTAGTTTTTCTTTTAGTAATGTTTTCCCATTCGTCTTTTACAAGTCTTACTATAGGAGGTCTGCGCTTTATATGGTCTTTAAATATTTCTCGTTGCTCAGTAGTGTACTTCGGAGGATGAACTTCCATTGCACAAATAAACCAAGGGTTTTTACTTTGTTTCATTTGTTCTATTGCATCTATGCAACCATCCCAAACAGTAGGATCCATTAACACTAACGAGTTCATTGGAATTTTTTGATCGTAAACAGTGTCTAGCACATTTATAAAATGCGGTAAGTCGGCTTCTTTATGATGATAGCTGAATAATATTTTATCAAACGCTTTGGCGTTTTTCTCCCACCATCGAATAGTTCTACTACCATTTGTAGTCATTGTAACTTTTACGTCATACATTGCTTTTAAGTCTCTAGAAAATTTAGCAACGTTTGGCCAAAGTGTAGGTTCACCGCCTAACAGATTAACTTCAAAACTATCTTTGCCGTTTGCTATATAAAAATCTAATAGATGAGTAAAATGTTTTATCAATGACTCATAGTCGTTTGGCCATCTAGTATCTCCGCCGTTAGCATAATCGCCGCAATACAAGCATTTATAGTTACAATAGTTTCCTACCATATACTCTATACGGAGTCTATTTTTAGGCTCCATTGTTTCTATTTTAATTAGATCTTTCATAGTAAGTGTGATAGCTCCGGAAATATTTTTGCTGCATCTAGTTTACGAATTGCGTCTAGTTTGTTTACGTATTCTTTAAATCCTGGAAGTAGATGACTGTTATCTGCTGAGTCCATGTGTGCTAATAAGCCTTCCCATTGACGCCATCCTTTAGGGTTGTGTATCCAAAACTCATCGTCTTGTGTATAGTTGTCCCATAGCCATGTTTTAAGTTCTGCGAAACGTTCACGCACTTCTTGTTTATCTTGTTTTGGCAATATTGTAATGTTAAGGAAAGTAGGTATGTGAACTAAGTGTGCATTAACCAAGCCGCCTCCCATTGTTACACCATTTATTAAACCAACATTCATCTTCTTAAAGTTACTGTTTACTTTCCACTTTAAAAAGTCTGGAATATGTTTGATGTTGAATATCTGTACCGCTGTTGCCATACTAATGTGTATGTTATCAGGTGTGTTGTCTAGCATATGCAAAGTGCGTTCTACTTCTGAAAACTTTCCAGGGAAGCGTATATAATCGTCACGTTCAAAACTTGCATCAACACTAACTGCAAATTTAACTTTACGGAACTTACTCCACAAATCAATTAGTGAGTTGTCTACAAGAAGTCCGTTTGAATTGTAACGTAACAATATTTTGTCTTGATAACCTTGCCTAATAATTTCTTCAATAAACATTTTATGTTCTTTAATCATTAAAGGTTCGCCGCCAGCAAAGTAAACTTGTTTTAGATTAGGTATTTGTGCATACAACTCTTTCCAAAACGATTCTTTCTCGTGCCACTTGTTATTAAATTCTTTTCGATCCCATTGCATTTGTCTTTTTACTTCTGGGTCTTGTAATACAGGAATAAGTTTTTTATGATCTGCTACCCACTTACTTGAATCGTGTGGACTACACATTACACATTTAATATTACATGTATGACCTAAGCGTAGATCTAAATACTGTAGTTTCTCCGGAACTGTACCATCTTCATTAGTTTGGGCAATAAGTTCCTCTATATCGACACCTTCGTCTTTCATCCATGTAGCGGTTTCCCAAATACGCTTACTAACAATTCCTTGTGCTTCTTCATTAAAACATCCTGTGCAACTTGCTGGTATTTCTCCCTTTAACATTGTCTTACGTACACTTTTCATGTAGTCATTATTAAATGCTTCTAAGGGTGTGTTACGTGCAAAGTTTGCAGGCTTGCCGTCTTCCATTTTAACAAGTCCAACTTCGTGATCAACTCCTGCTCCACTAGCATTGGCTGTACAACAAAGTCGCATATCTCCGTTAGGCCGTGTTGCTAAATGTATCCACGGAAGTACACAGAAGGTACAACTTGCGCTGGATTCAACTTCTCGTTGAAAGTCTCCTAAACGCGATCCTTCTTTATCGTACCAATAGTTCATTTCTTTTTACCTATAATCATATAGCGTTCATACTTTGGAGTATCAAGCGTTCCTCTATAAAATGGTTTTAACTTACTCATGCGCATAAAGTCATCTATGTCTGTTGCACAACGTATATGTTCGTTGTGTATAAAATAGTTATTGCTTTGAATTACAATTAGTGCATCATCTGGTTGGTTGTCTAACCATGTTACATACTGTTCTTGTGTGATGTGTTCGCAACTAGTGTTTATAACTACATTAGCATTAGTAGTGTATTTGCACATATCTGCTGTTACAGCACTAAACCTACTTTGCATCTCTTGACGCTTGTTTACTGTGTTTGCTATATCTTCGCACACAGGGTCTATATCCACGCTTGTAATGCTGTCTAACGGTAGGCGACTGTTAAAGAGTATACTTGCCAGCACTCCGTTCCAACCACCGTATATGACTATGCTATTCTGTTTTGACTTAGGTATTAAATTGTATAACTCTGTTGCTAACCAAACTTTACTATTAACTTGGCCTTTCCAGAAACTTTCAAGTGTACGGTATTTGTCATCGCTGTTACGAATAGCATCCATCCAAAATAGGACATCTTGTATGTCAACTTTCAAATTGTGCTCCTAGCTTATCAAAAATGCCGCATTGTTTACTACACTCTTGTAGAGGCTTATCTGTCCAAGTATTTTCAATTTTTGTAAAATAGTCTTCTTCGAATATTTCTTTTAGACTTTGTTTGTGTAGACTAGGAAACACTTCAATCTGTTCCATATAATCTATTCTAGATTCTTGAGATGGCAATATCCAACCAAAATCTAACCAACAACACGGACTTACTATTCCGTTTGCACCTACGTATAGTTGTGATTGTGTCTTAGCCTTACACACGATTGTAGGCGAAACTTCCTGCTGTGCTTGTTCAACTAACGGTATCATGTTTTTACTTTTACTAGTAGGCTCTAAATAATGAGTAGGTTTGCCATTGTCATCTAACACTGCCCATTTGTCATTTTTAAATCTACTAGTATGCTTTACTGTAAAATTGTTAAATTTCATTTCATTTGCAATAGCACGACATTCTTCAATTTGGTGTTCGTTGTGCTTAAAGACTAACATAGCCCACTCTGCGTTGCCGCCGTTATCAATAAAAGATTTTGCATTTTCAATAATCTTGTGCCAGTTTGTAGATACTCTATATAAATGATGTGTATCTGCAAGACCGTCAATACCAAATGTTACATTTACATTTAAGTATGCAAGATCATGCCACCATCTTTTACTTCGGGCGCCGCCATTAGTATGCATACTAAGTCTTATATTAGGATTAGACAATCTCAAATATTCTAATATTTCAAGTGTATCTTCTGCAATTATAGGATCTCCTAAATTGCCACACATAAATAATCTATCTAACTGTTGTATAAAATTAACAGGAAACCATTCCTTAAATTGTTCAAGTGTAATTTCGTCAAGTGTGATTAACGGGTTTAACATGCCGCCGCTAATCCTTCTAGGACACATAGGACAACGTGCTTGACACTTACTTGTAACTTCTAAATGTATTTCTTTTATATCTGTGTAATTATACATTCTTTACCTTTGGTATTTTTGAGTCTGCACTACTAACACACGTAGGAGTAATGCACTTAGATGGTGCTTTAAACAGCTCAAATCCGCCGTCTAACGTGCCTAAGGGCTCATCGTGGCAACTGTAGCTACGTTTAACTTGATTCTCACGTATAACACATCCTTGATATCCTGCGTTGCAAGTCCATCCTTTGAACTTGTTAAAGCCAAATGCATTGAAGCGTTCTGCTTGATCTAACTCGTAAGTTACTCCTTGAGCATCTTTGAGTTCAATTTGTGCAATTTGCTCTCCGTTCCAGTGCTGAGGGAATCCTTGTCGCATTGTTGTGATCTGGTCTTCAGTGTATCCGGATACCACACGAGAGGCTGTAGGATCGGACTGTGGCTTGAGAGTAACATTAATACCTCTGGCGGCAAATCGTTCCAGGCGTTCGTAAAGCTCTTGAAACATTTCAGGAACCATAACTTGATTGATTGTAACATATACTCCTCCTTCTGTTAGTTGAAGACATTTATCTCCAAACTCTTGTTCATCTGCAAACTCTGCATGATAACTTGCTGTTATACTTCTACGTTTAAGGTGTTGAGTATTGTCAATAAAATTAGCCCACCATTTGTGTCCTGGGCTTAAATTTGTTGTCATATGTATGCTTTGATATTCCGGTAGCTCATCGTTAGCATAGTACTCAACTACTTTATTAAAGTATTTATATGCTGTAGGTTCGCCTCCTGAGAAACTAAAATGGAAGTCTGTAAAGCCGTTTGCACGAGCCTGTGCTTTGATACTATCTAGGGTGTTTAAGTACAATTCTAGATCTTGGTGGTCAGGGGTACTAGATCTAGCGTATGGCCAGCAATAACTGCACGAATAATTACAAAATCTAGCCAGGATCCACGAAACCGTGAAAAGATGGCTCTTTAGGAGGGTTTTCTGTCCAAACTCAGTAATATCTTGCCAAGGTATCTTGTTGTAATCAGTCATCAAACTGTGTCCTTAGCCAATCAAAATCGTTTATTAAGCGAATATCAACGCCGCTAGAAAGCCCATACTCCCGGCCAGCAATAGCACCTTTAATAGCGTACTCGCCGAAGGGACGGTCTTCTCCCACTGTTGTCCAAATATGCAATCTTTCATTTGTCTCATCCTCGTTTTGTCTATCTATAGTTTTACTTGCTAGTTTAGTACATTCTCTAAATGCACCCTTCCATGCTTCAAACTCATTTGTGTTAAATGCTGTAACATTAGATGTGTCAGGCATTGCTTTAAAATACTTACTAATACTTGTAGTCATGTCTGGTTTTGTAGTATCCATGTTTAATGTAAGTTTACGTGGTAATAACTTTACTCCGCCATATCCGTATAACAAATTGTTTACTGGATTACGACTACGCCACACATGTACAGTTTCTAAATCGTATTCATCTACTTTATGATCAAAATTAAATCCATCAAGAATTTGTGCATCTGCATCAACTACCCAAAACATTTTAGTAAAACATTTCTTAGCGGCGGCAATGTGTGCCTGATGAATTCCTTTTACGCCGTCAATACGTTTTGCTCTTGCAAATCTAGCTTTTAGTAATTGCCAGTTTGTATCTGCATTAGGTTCATTATAACTTATGAATACGATGTCATACATTTATATATTATACAGCCTCTACTTTTTGTTGTCAATCATAAAATCACGCAAACTAAAGTTTGTACCTAGCATATGATCTGTACTTGCTTTTTTATCATTTGACCATACTAAGACTTCTGGGTCTTCGTATAGAAAGTCACATCCTTGACAGTAGTCAGGAAAGTCACCCATTTCGTGATCTTTACGCAACTTGTTATACGCATCACCGTACCAAATATCTTCTATGCTAGTAGTTTCAATATGCCCTAGTACACTTTTACTTTCATTAGGTGGTCCCATTGTTTGACAGCAAGGAGTAACCGCACCTTTTAATCCATCGATGCCGCCTGAACGTATTGTAATCTCTGGAGCAAATGGTCTACCGCATGATCTACGTTTACTAGGATCACGCACGTATAATGGCTGGTAGTTACCACTCCAATTATGCATCTTCCATATGTATCCTATTGTGCCAGTAGGACCTATAAAGTTATTTCTATATTGATCAACTTCGTAATCAATTTGATTGTTATCTAATATTAAATGATAGCTACTAATTTCGCACTTGCTGTTTGTTTCTTTAATATATTGTTTTGCCTTTATAACATTTGTTTTTAATAGTTCAAAGTTATCAATCGACATCCATTCTTTATACTTGTCTTTGTCATAGCCTATACAACTGAATCTTGCAAAACTAAGTCCTGCATCTACACAGTCTTGCATAAAGTGTCCACTAAAGAAACTTCCGTTGCTGTACATAAAGCTAGGCAAGCCACGCTTGGTACATGCTTCAATGTAACGTGGTAAGTCCTTTGCCATAGTAGGCTCACCTGAACCTTCTAAGTTAATTACAGGCTTGCCCGGCAACTGATCTAATATGTCTTCAAACATATCAAACGGCATCTTGCGTGTCCAGTCTTTACCTCTTCCGGTAGTCTGTGGACACATCTGACACTTGTAATTGCAGCCGCCAAATACTTCTACTACAGCTCTTTCTAAATTAGGTACGTTACTGTCCATACTTGTCCCATATTTCCGTAAGCAAATTAATATAACTTTCATCATCATGACGGAAGTCGTACTCGATACGTTTATTGTTAAATTGAATACTGTAAAAGTCTGTGTACTCTTTAAAAAATTCTTGTGCTTCTAAGTCAGGTAAATTTTGTATTTTGCCTACTGGAGCATATCCTAGTGCTAGTTGTTCATCTTTAGGATCAACTCCTTTTGACTCTAACCAACTTGTAAACTTATCGTCTGATGGTAGTTCATATCCTGTACCAAAGTAACAATTAAATTCACCACTGATTACACGATGTTCTGAAATGCCGTCAGCTGTAACTACATCATCGTTGTCAAGATATGCTTCGTACCAAGTTTTACCTGTTTGTGCGTAATGCAAATATACCATACCGTCTTCAACATCTTTAGTAAATTGATTTTTAAACTTTGGTTCTAATTCAATGCGTTCTTGTATGCCTAGTAGATTATAGTAAAAGTAACCATTTCGATATCCGTTTGCTTCTATAGCTGTTGTTTCATACCATGCTTCGAGTTCGTGACAGCAATGATTTAAATAACAAATTGCTAACCTAGTAGATCCATTAGCATTAGTTAGTTCGCTGCCGGGGTTCCATAACTGTCCTTGCATTGTTTCAAAATGGTGATGTAAGTCATTTAATAATTGTTGGTTATTTTCAGTTCGTAATGCTCCAAAATTATTTGTTATTTTATAATCACTATAGTAATTAATTGTTGCAATACTTCTATCTAAGTCGTTGCATATATGATCTACTGTTCTGTCGTTATTATGAATTCCTAGCAGACTAAAATTCTTTTGAAATATTTTTTTCTTATGGGTCGATAAAAGATAATCAAGTTGGCTTAACCATACGTTTGCTAATTCAGTATTATCTGGTTTAATATGAATATATTTTATTTGATTTTTAATATTTCTAAACCCAAGTTCTATCATGGAATGCCTTTATAATTTGCTCTGCATGTGCCGCTTGAGACTTGGGTCCTGGATGCATTTTATCTCTTGCACACTTGTCATCAATATTAGGAAAAGGTTTAATTGTATCTTCAGGAAACATTAACTTACAAAGTTCGTTTAAAGGATGATCCCAGGAAC
>TARA_B110000503_G_scaffold11168_1_pt1 | contig 25037 bp, 19 predicted proteins | sample TARA_B110000503 | Tara Oceans TARA_B110000503 (sample SAMEA4397472) | marine metagenome | biome: Polar Biome; feature: [SRF] surface water layer (ENVO:00010504); material: water (ENVO:00002006), including particulate matter (ENVO:01000060) such as... | depth 5 m | reverse complement strand
AAAGACGTTAAAGACGTTAAAGACGTTAAAGACGTTAAAGCCAAAAAATCAGGAAAAGCCGCTAACGTCGCGGATGAAGAACACGAAGAGGAAACGTTTTTCGACGAGTAATACGCGCTGAACACGGTACTTTTTATGACCACTTTTCACAGGTGCTGGGGCTCCGCTTACCCCATTAACGCCCCCGGCGCCTTTTTTTTCCATGTTTGATGAAGAAGTGGCGCATGCCGTCATCAATCCCGCAGATATCCGTCTCGCCGCGTTGAACCTGTTGGCGCGGCGCGAGCATTCCGTGTGGGAACTGCGTAGGAAACTCAAGCGCCGATTCTCCGACGATTCCCTGCTGGATGAACAGATAAGCCGGCTCACCGAGCAGAATCTCCAAAGTGATATGCGCTTCGCTGAAAGTTATGTTCACCAGCGCACTAACCGTGGGTATGGACCAGTGCGGCTGCGTGAAGAGCTTCGCGAACGCGGTATTTCCAAAACGGATATAGCGCAGACCTTAGAGGCGTTGGACGTCGATTGGTGCATGCACGCGCATCAGGTGATGCGTAACAAGTTTGGAGAGCTGGCGCCGGCTGATCTCAAGGAAGAGGCGCGGCGCGCCCGGTTTATGCAACATCGTGGCTTTACGGCTGAACACTGCCGCCAGCGCCAGCAGGATTAGTGCATCGCCGTATTGCTAATCCGCACAGGCCTTGCCTGATTTACGAAATACCAGTATTTTCTGTGCTTGAGTATGGCGGCAATCGCCAGCTAATGTCAGGGAGTGCAAAGAATGGCGCAGGAGGAATCCAGGGACGAGTCGGCAGTTCACCAGGAATTATCAGCGGACTTCCACGATCCACTCATTCGTGGTCTGCATAAGGCTATTCGAGTTTGCATCAAAATGCTGGCAGTGTTGATGGTGCTGGTAATCTTTCTGGGCGTCCTGGATGTTGTTTATCATCTCTATGATGCGTTAAAAGAACCACCGATATTGCATTTGACGGTCAGCGAAATATTCGAAATTTTTGCGGCATTCATGGTGGTGTTAATCGCAGTCGAGATTTTTATTAATATCAGGCTGTATTTGGGTTCTAATACATTGCCCATTCAGTTGGTTATTGCGACGGCGCTTATGGCTATTGCACGTAAGGTGATCGTGCTCGATTTGGACCAGACTCCCGCTGAATATGTCTTCGCAATAGGGGTGGTAACGTTGGCATTGGGCGTGACCTATTGGTTGGTAAGCAATGGCAGTGCGACCAGAATTCGTGGGTCCGAGAATCACGGGGAGCGGTCAGAAGTATCGCAACAGGCTGATTAAAAAATGTCGATATGCCCACAGAGTATGCGTCGGGTATGGTGTTTTTTAGCAGTGTTTTATGCGGTATCGTCGGTTGCGCAACCGGCGCAGCAGTATCTGATCGGTCGGGGTATTACCGACGTCACCGGTCCGGCGGTGGGTCTGCAACTATGGGGGTTTGGCCGCCCCGACCAGATAGATGAAGGCCTGCATATTCGGCAGCGCTCGCGGGCATTTGTTGTTGTGCAAGCCGATAATCCAGCCCGGCGATTGGTGTTTGTCAGTGCCGACCTGGGTAGCATCGACCACCACATCGCACTGGATGTCGTAGAGCGTTTACAGCGGCGCTTTGGTCTGATCTATCAATTGGACAATGTGATTATCACTGCCACCCATACACATTCAGGGCCGGGTGGCTACTGGCAGTCGCGCACGGCGACAGGGCTCGACGGTGGACTTTACCCGGAACACTATGACGCGATCGTGCGCGGTATCACCGCCTCGATCGTAAAGGCACATGATGACCTGCAGCCGGGAAAACTATTTATAGGCGCCAAAGAAGTTGCAGATGCAGGCGTCAACCGCTCTGTTATTGCCTACCTCGAGAATCCTGCAGAGGAGCGGGCGCGTTATAGCAAGGATACAAATACGTCTATGACCGTGCTGAAGTTTGTCGACGACTCTGGTGAGATTGGCGTGATCAGCTGGTATGCACTGCATCCCACAGCGATGAACTTTTACAACCACTTGATTTCTGGTGACCACAAGGGCTACGCGGCACTGAGGATGGAGCAACAGCACGGCACCACGTATGCGTCAGCCGATGATTTCGTGGCGGCCTTCGCTCAGTCCGATCCGGGAGATGTTACCCCGAACACCAATCTCGATAATACCGGCCCGGGTAAAACCGACGTTGAGACCACCATGATAATGGGCGAACGACAGTTGCAGGTGGCGCAGCAATTGTTTCAGGAGGCGCATGAAGAGCTTGTGGGCCCTATCGATTCACGTCGTATCTATGTTGATTTCAGTGACTTTAAGGTAGAGGATCGTTTCACTGGTGAGGGTGAGCAGCATACCTGCCCTTCAGCTTATGGCTACTCATTTGCCGGCGGCTCAGCCGAGGATGGTGGCGGTCATTTTCTGTTTAAAGAGGGCATGACTGACCAGAGTGTGTGGCTGGACTGGTTGATTCGGATGGTGACGGGTGTGTCCAAATGGACCAAATCTGTGAAAGCCTGCCAGGCACCCAAGCCAATTCTGTTTGAAACGGGTAGTGGCAAGCCACCGCTGCAATCACAGATACACTCAGTCACCGTGGCACGTATTGGTCAATTGGTGATACTGGCACTGCCAGCCGAAGTAACCACAATGGCGGGTAGGCGATTGCGCGACAGTGTGATGAGTGAACTGGGCGATTGGGCCCTCTACATCGTACTGTCTGGCTACGCCAATGGCTATGGCGGTTACGTCACTACCCCCGAGGAGTACCAGTTACAACAATACGAGGGCGGGCATACCCTGCATGGGCCCTGGAGCTTGCCCGCTTACCAGCAGGTCGCCAGCCGATTGGCCCGCGCCCTACAATCGGGGACAACGCTTACCAGCGAGGTTCACTACGATGACTGGCGTGGCAAATCAGTGGGGTTGCCGCTGCCGGTCGGCGTAGCCGCATCACCACCAGTGGGCAAACACTATGGCGATTCTCTGCCATTGCTAAAGGCGCAGTGCGAACGCGGTGAAACTGTCTTTGTCGAGTTTTGGTCGACCAATCCTACTGCGCATTACACTACGGGCAATAATTTTCTGCTGGTGGAGCGCAGGACGCCCTCCGGCTGGCAAGTGGTTGCCGATGATGGCGATTGGAGTACACGCGTGCGCTGGCGATTTGAAAATGATGCGTACATAGCGCAACTTAGCTGGGATGTGCCGGTTGATCTGGCGGTCGGCGACTACCGTATCTCACACAAGGGTTACGATAGTGCCGGAGACGCTTTTAGTGGCGTGTCGGAAATATTCCGCTGCGACGAAACGTAACGGATTCTGAAAGTGGGCATCCCGTCAATGTCTGGCGAACACTCCGAGCTCAGAGCAATTTTCCGCCCTTGGCGGCGGACGGGATTGCGCTCTTTAGAGCCTTGATATCGGGTATAAAACTCTCCGCCGACGCAAGTTGCCAATCCCGAACCCAGTTCTGCGGTATCTCATCTTCCTCACCTAGCAGGACATTTTCTGTCAGCGGAGCGAATACCTCATCAAAGTGTTGATTGACGCCATCTGCGCCGCGTCGCCAAATGAGGTGGGGAAACAACTTGTCGGGATCATCCAGCCCCATAGCGCCCATCATTTCAAATGCTGAGTGCAGCGTACGTTGCTGGAAGTTGGCCACACGCTTGTATCGGGTCTCCACGTCCAGTGCTTTGCCCCGCACCGGATCCTGGGTGGCGATACCGGTTGGACACTTGTTGGTGTTGCATGACTGGGACTGAATGCACCCCAGTGAAAGCATCATGGTGCGAGCCGCATTGGCAGCGTCGGCACCGATGGCAAGTTTGGTGACAATATCGAAACCAGTGGCGGTCTTGCCGGATGAAATCACGGTTATTTTTTTGCGTAAACCCGTTCCCACAAGACAGTTGTGGACGAAGTTGGTGCCCTCAAGGCAGGGGACGCCTAATCGATTGGTAAACTCGACCGGCGCTGCGCCAGTGCCGCCTTCTGCCCCATCGACGGTTATAAAATCGGGTGTGATGCCCGTCTCAAGCATGGCTTTACAAATCGCGAGAAACTCAAATTTTCGACCCACGCACAACTTGAAGCCCACGGGTTTTCCGCCGCTCAACTCGCGCAGTTTAGCCACGAAGTCCAAAAGTCCCTTGGGTGTGCTGAATTCGCGGTGAGCTGGCGGCGATATCACGTCCTTGCCAACTTCGACTAACCGGATTCTCGCAATTTCTTCAGAGACTTTGGCGGCAGGTAGCACGCCGCCATGGGAGGGTTTGGCGCCTTGCGAAATCTTAATTTCAATCATTTTGACCTGGTCGAGAGTCGCCAATTTTTGAAAGGAATCCGGATCGAACCCCCCATCGGATGTGCGGCAACCGAAGTACGCCGTACCGATTTGCCAGACGATGTCGCCACCCTGTCGGTGGTAGGGGCTAAAGCCGCCTTCACCGGTATTGTGATAAAAATTGCCGAGTTTGGCGCCCTTGTTTATCGCCATAATGGCGTTGGCACTGAGTGCGCCAAAGCTCATCGCAGAACAGTTCAGGCGTGCTGCGCTGTAGGGTTGGCTGCAGTGCTCGCCGCCAATGAGGATCCGCTTGGTGTCCTCGCGCACTGTGGTAGGTGCGATGGAGTGGGCCGCCCCCAGCCAACCGGTTGCGGTGATATTGTGTTCGGTGCCAAAAGGCTGCGTGTCGTCCAGAGCCTGGGCGCGGCGGTAAACAAGATCGCGTTCTTCCCGACTGAACGGTAGTTCCTCAGTATCACTGGCAATAAAGTACTGGCGAATCTCCGGACGTATGAATTCCAGAGCATAGCGCATATATGCGACAACCGGATAGAGTCGGTTGAGTGTGTGCGGGCTGAACCACATATCGTATATGCCGACGATGACATACAGGCCCAAAATTATGGCGATAACATAGGTGGGTCCCCAGACGTTATTGGCGAGATACACAGCGGTGGGGAAGACAACCAGTGCGATGATCCAAAATAGTGTCTGCATGAATGTCACAGTGTGCTCTCCGGATAGGAATTAAATGTAAGTGTCAGGAAAAAAATGCTTTGAACTCATCCCGCCATTCCTGCCAGACGCGATGGTCACCTTTGATGCCAAGGATACCTTCTTTGACTTTGGATATACCAAATCCGTAAAATTCTTCCATGCCGACGTGAGGGGGCATTGAGAGTTCGCCAGAGCTGACAATCGCATCAATAATAAACGGTTTGTCTGAGGCGATGGCGCGCTCTATGGCGGGCATGATATCGGCCGCGTGCTCTACGCGCACGCCGTCACCACCGCAGGCTTTAGCGTAGGCTGCAAAGTCCGGATTCGTTAAACCTGTCGCCTCATCATTCTTGGGCATTCCGGCTACTTGCATTTCCATCGCGACAAAACCGAGCTCACTGTTATTAAATATCAGTACTTTTAGCGGCCAGCCGTAGCGGACGGCTGTTACAAAGTCGTTCATAGACATGCCGAAACCGCCGTCGCCGCACAGCGCCCACACTTGACGTGAGGGGTCCAGGGCGGAAGCGCCCAGCGCCGTGGGGAGCCCTGAACCCAGTGAGCCATGATTGAAACCGCCGACCATACGCCGTTCGCCAGTCATCGCCATCTGCCGGGCCACCCAAATGGCACATTCACCAACATCTACAGCAAAAATTGCATTGTCGGCGGCCGTATCACTGATGGCTTTAGCGAAGAGTTGTGGATGCAGGGGTTCGTCAGTGCGTGACAAACTCGCCTGAGCATCCATATGTTTGCACCATTTCTGGCGCACATGCACGAGATGATCGCGAAACTTGGCGGACTTTTGATCGCTGTCCAATAGCGGCAACAGCGAGCGAACGGTTGCACCCACATCGCCTACCAGTCCGAGGGTGACAGGCGCGCGGCGCCCGATGTGATCGACATTGTTATCCACCTGAATAATCGGTCGGCCATCAGGAAGAAACTCCGAGTAGGGGAAGTCTGTACCCAGCATCAGCAACACGTCACAATCGCTCACCGCGTGTAAGCCCGCCGGATTGCCAATATTCCCGGTGAGGCCGACGACAGGGCCATCGTTGTAGTTAAAAATATCGAGCGCGCGCAACGTGTGAGCGACGGGTGCGCCCAGCTTCTCTGCTAGGGCGAGCACGTCGGCTTTCGCAGCGCGGCAGCCAATCCCACAAAAAATGGTGACCCGGCGTCCCTTCTGCAGTATGACGGCGGCTTTCTCCAACTCCGCCTGTGGTGCGGAGACTGCGGGCAGCGCTCGTACCAGCGGGTGTGTGTAATGCTCGCTGACGATGTCCTTGACGAAGATGTCAGCGGCGACCTCTACGCGGGTTACGACCCGCTGTGTCAATGCTTTTTGCGCCGCAATTTCGATCATACGGGGTACTTGCGCCGGCGTTTCGATGATTGCCTGATAGGCACAGACATCGTCGAATACTTTGGTGAGATCCATTTCTTTGTGAAAATCGCTGCCGCGCTGTGCCGTTGGCACCTGCCCCGTGATAGCAATGACAGCGGCGCCTTCTTTTTGTGCGTTGTACAAACCGTTGATCAGGTGCAGTGCACCGGGCCCGGACGTGCCAGCACAGACTCCAATACGACCGGTCAGCTGCGATTGCGCGGCTGCCGCATATCCTGCGTGCTCCTCATGGCGGACAGTAATCCAGCGAAAACGTGGATCTTTAATCGTCGCCAGAACAAAGGGATTGATAACATCGCCAACGACGCCGAACACATCGCGCGCGCCCGCTTCGGCCAATACATCCAGTATCGCTTCAGAAATACTGCGAGCCATATAATTCTCCTGACGGCGTGGTGTTGTTACTGGTGTTATTAGACTGGCAATACTAACGTAGCTTTTAGTGCGCTAGCAATTTTTACACCTTACGTGTGTACACCTTACGTGTGTACACCTTACGTGTGTACACCTTACGTGTTTACACCTTACGTGGGAACGTTATCTTTTGGGGTGTGCTCGGTACTTGTCTCAGGCCAAGAGAAAGATCGGATGCTCAACATCGTACGCGCATACAAATTTTAATAGTGTGTTGCTCAATCTCTATCGCGATGGATCGGATGCAATGTCATGGCATGCCGACGATGAGCCTGAGCTGGGGCGTAATCCCGCTATTGGCTCTGTGAGTCTGGGCCAGAGTCGCGCCTTGCAAATGAAGCAAAAATCAGACGGATCGAACAGACGAACTATCCCGCTTGCTAATGGTAGCTACCTGCTTATGCAGGGGGCCGCGCAGCATCATTGGTTACATCAGGTTGCAAAATCAAGGCGCCCCCTGGGCGAGAGGATAAATTTGACCTACAGACTTATTTTGTAAGATGGCTCTTTTTGCCGCAAGGGCGCCAATACCTGCTCGCTGTAGAGACGTAGGCATTCCCAGCCTTTGTCCAGCGGCATGCCACCGATTAGAGGGTGAATCGCGGCAAAAAAATCACTGCGTTCTGCATGTCGCTGGGCACACTCCTGTGGGGTGATGATCTCATAGCGTTTTTCAGCCCGCAGTGCTTCGATGGAGTCGCTATCGAACTCCAGTGGCCGGTTGACGCCCTCGGCTCGCCAGCCGCTGTACTCCACGACCTCATTGAGAAAATACTGACCCAATTCGTCCCAGGCCTGATCGGGGTTCTGGTGGATAAACAGTACAGAGAAGTCTGCAGGTGGTGAATGCGTGAAGCCCTGCTGGTTGTATTTTTGGAGTTGCTCATAGTAATACGCTTCCAGCACCGGGTCTGCTACCGGTGGTGCGAAGGGCAGTCCGAGGCGAGCGGCCCGGCGTGCAGCGGGTTTGCTCATGCCACCCACCAGGAACATCGGGTGTGGCCTGCTGAACGGCTTGGGAGTGACATTCACGAGCTTTCCGTTGTACTCAAAGGGCTCGTCGCCCCAGGCCTGGAGAAGTGTCTCCAGTACGTGGTCCATCCACTGGCCGCGTTTGGTAAAAGGCTTATTGGCGATATGGAATTCCAACTCGCGGTAGCCCATACCGGCAATGAAATTCAGGCGTCCCTGGCTGAGCAGGTCGATAACGGCGATGTCCTCTGCCAGGCGAATGGGGTCATACAATGTAACCAGCAGTGCCATAACGCCTATACCACAGCGTTCCGTGCGCGCGGCAATAGCCGCCGCCATAGTCAGGGGGGAGGGTAGCCAGCCATTTTCCGCTACGTGGTGCTCCTCCACATTGACGCTGGAAAATCCCTGTTGATCGGCATAGCACGCCATATCAAGGGCCACGCGGTAGCGTTTGGAGCGCAGCGCGGGATCGGCTTCGGCACCTGTCATGTTCAGGCGCAGGTTGCTACTTATGCGGGTCATTGCCTGGAGGGTCTCTGGGCGCCGGTGATCAAGCCGCCCGGGGTGCAGCCTGCGAGCCCCGAATCAGTTTGCCGGGCACGGCACCTGTGTAGGTGCCGTTTTCCATAATCACTTCGCCGCTGACGATGGTGGCAAGGTACCCCTGCGCGCCCTGAAACATGCGTCGTCCGCCGGCTGGCAGGTCGAAAATAATCTGCGGAGAATCCAGTTGCAACGCGTCAAAGTCGATGAGGTTGAGATCTGCCTTCATACCGATTTCCAGTGTGCCGCGATCCTCCAGACCCACACAGCGGGCGGTGTCGTGGGTTTGCATTTTAACCACGGTCTCCAGCTTGAGCCGGTGGCCACGCTGTCGGTCCCGTACATAGTAGCTGAGCATTTGCGTGGGAATACTGGCGTCGCACAATACGCCGCAGTGGGCGCCGGTGTCCGCTAGTGAGAGTACCGTGCTCTCGTCTTCCAGCAGTTCTATCTGACGGCTGAGGTCGTTGGCACCGTAGCCAAAGCAGGGGAAGTAAACCACGGTTTTCCCGCCGTCCTCCATCATCAGGTCATAGCAGAATTCCTGCGGTGATACGCCCGCGTCAGCTGCTCTCGCCGCGATACTGTCCTCGGGACCAGGTTCATAATTCGGTGGGCTGCCCAGTGGATAGAGTTTGTCATAGCCACCGATAATGATGTCCATGAAGTCATCTCCCATCAGCGGCAGATCCTCGGCGAGAATGGCCGCGCGGATCTCTGGCTTCTGCAGCTGCGCGAGTCGCTCTTCGTGCGTCATGATTGAGAGCGGGCCGTAGTTGGTGTGAAAACTGAATGGGTTGATGGTGCCATCCCAGCTCAGCAGGATATTGACCGGGCGTGCACCCACGTGTGGGATAAGTTGTGCCCCTTCGGCCCTCGCCTCGCGGCAGTAGTCCAGCTGCTTGAGCACGCGATCCCAATCCGCTTCTTCACGGAAAAATAGTACGAAGTTAATCTGGCAGTTGTTGTCGATGGACAGGCGCTTCATCCAGTCCATCTCCTGTTCCCAGTTGTGGAAATCCGATACCAGGCCAAAAATACCTTTGCCGCCTAGCTCGCCAATCACCTTGCCTATCCCCAGTAATTCCGCCTCGTCGGCATAGGTACCAGGCATGGCCTGGTCGCCGCCCGTGGTGTGCAGCTCGGTACGTGAGGTGGTGAAGCCCAGCGCGCCACTCTGTATACCCTCCTTGACGATGGCGGCCATGGACGCCACATCTTCGGGTGTGGCTATCTCATTCTTTGCGCCGCGCTCACCCATCACGTATGTGCGAACCGCGCAGTGGGGTACCTGAGCGCCAACATCGATAGCACGCGGGAATCGTTCCACCGCATCCAGATACTCTGGAAAACTTTCCCAATCCCACTTAATCCCTTCATGCAGTGCGGCTCCGGGGATATCTTCCACGTCCTCGACGACTGTAATCAGGCGGGCCTGAGCGTCCTTATTGGGTTCGCAGGGCGCGAAGCCGATACCGCAGTTACCCATGACCAGAGTAGTGATGCCGTGGTTGGCGGCGGGGCTGCACACCGGGTCCCAGGTCGCCTGGCCGTCCATGTGCGAGTGCACATCCACCCAACCGGGGGTGAGCAATTTGCCGTCGGCGTCGATTTCTTTTTTACCCGCGCCGTTGATAACGCCCACCGCAGCTATTCTGCCATCGGTGACGGCCAGGCCCCCGGTAAACGCAGGTTTGCCAGTGCCATCCACGATTGTTGCGTTTCGAATCACCAGATCGTACATATTTATTGTCTCCCATAGGTATCTCTGCAGTGTACGTAACTTCTGCTTGAACGGGTTGGTTCAGCGTTGCGAATGCGGCCGCGGTTTAAATTTGGCAACCCGCAGACAAATGGCGCTCGGGTCTGGATTCATTGCGCCGGCAGAGTAGGCAAAGACAGTGCGAGCAGACTGGGCTATGGTTAGCCCCTGGCTACCCATTCTTCAAAGAGGTTTACTATGAGTCTGAATCGTAGAGAATTTACGCTGGCATCACTGACAGCGTTGAGCGCGCTGGCATTGAATCCGGCACAAGCGGCCACGACTGACAGTAATCGCCGCTTTGTGTTAGCTTCCAGGCCAGTGGGTTTGCCGACGGCTGACAACTTTCGTTTTGAGACTGTGCCGATTCCGCAGCCACAAGAGGGGCAGGTGCTACTGCAAACACGGTACCTGTCACTGGACCCGTATATGCGTGGCCGTATGAATGCGGGTAAAAGTTACGCGGCCAGGGTCGAGCTGGGCGATGTGATGGTGGGCGGTACTGTCAGCCAGGTGATCGCTTCACGTAATCCCGCTTTTGTAGAGGGTGATCTGGTGACTGCCTACGTCGGGTGGCAGGACTATGCGACATCGGATGGCAGCGATCTTGTGAAGGTCGATCCGCGTATCACGCCTTTATCCTACGCGTTGGGGGTGCTGGGAATGCCAGGGTTAACCGCTTACGTGGGTCTGCTCGATATAGGCAAACCCAAGGCGGGTGATACCGTCGTACTGGCCGCGTCTACGGGCGCGGTGGGTTCAGTGGTAGGCCAAATCGCCAAACTCAAGGGCTGCCGGGTGGTGGGTATTGCCGGCGCCAAGGAAAAATGTGCCTATGCGTTGGAGGAACTGGGTTACGACGCCTGTATTAGCCATTACGACAAGGACATGGCGGCGCAACTGGTGGCGGCCTGTCCCGATGGTATTGATGTTTACTTTGAGAACGTGGGTGGCAGTTCCTGGGAAGCAGTGATGCCGCTGCTGAATAATTTTGCACGTGTGCCAATTTGCGGCCTGATCTCCCAGTATAACCAGACGGAATTGCCGCCGGGGCCGGATCGCATGAGCCAGCTCCAGGCCCTTATTCTGCAGCGCAGTTTGAAAATGCAGGGTTTTATTGTCAGCAATTACCAGTCGCGAATACCGGCGTTTGTCGAGGCTATGAGCGGCTGGTTGGCGCAGGGGGAAATCAAATACCGGGAAGACGTCGTCGACGGCCTGGAAAATACGCCGGACGCATTTCTCGGGTTGTTTTCGGGTGCCAACTTTGGAAAGCTGGTGGTTAAAGTCAGTTGACGCTGCGCAGACGCTGGGTTTGGGACGTGGACTGTCTGGCGCGGTTTCCCCGGGGAGCGCAGCGACTCGGCCATTTTACCAGTCCAGTAAAGTGCACTAATCCGCTCTGGGCGTGAAGGCTTTTTCTAAAAATTGAAGTCGCGCCAGTATGGAGCGTTGCGCAATATCACTTTTGGCATGGCCATCGTAGCCGTGGATGGTCTGTCGGGTTTCGTTGACGATCACTTCGATGTTCGCTGCACGTAGCGCACTGATGTAGTTCAGGCCCTCGTCTCTCAGCGGGTCAAATTCTGCCGTCTCTACATAGCTCAGGGGAAGGTTGTGCAACTGACCTAGACCTGGCGCTGCATACGCGGGTGCCTCTCCCGCCGGAGACCGACTGAGGTACATCTCCCACATGCGGCGATTGGAAATCGCATTCCACAGCGGCACGTCGACAAAGTCTGTGGCAGAGGGGGTGGTGCAGCTGTTGTCCAGCACGGGGTAAATCAGCAGTTGAGCGCAGAGATCAAGCAGATGCTCGTCACGCGCTTTCTGTGCCACGCCAGCCGCCAACGCGCCACCAGCGCTATCGCCACCCACGGCAATTCGGTTGATATCAATACCGAGTTTGTCACTCTTGCGAACAACCCACTCGAGTGCTGCGTAGCTATCATCAAAGGCGCAGGGGAAAGGGTGCTGGGGGGCGAGTCGGTAGTCGACAAAGATCACCACACAGCCCGCTTCATTCGCATAGCGCTCACAGCTTTGGAGATGGCTGCTGGCGTACGTCAACGCAAAAGCTCCGCCGTGGTAAAACAGTAATGCCGGTGCTGGCTCTGGCAGGCTGTAGGGTTTCATCACAAGCACGTTAAAGCGACTGCCATCGGCGCTGAGCAGTGTGTGGTTTTCGGTGCCCAGTGCAAATGTGCGTTTGGCTAGCCATCGCGTCACCTTGATCAACAGGTTCATCAGCCACAAGATGGGGGCGCTGAACTTGAACGTGAAGACCGGGAATTTGGCGAAGTCAGAGTGAATATTGTATTTACTGGGCATGTGGGTTAGCTGTTTCTGTCAGAGGTATGCACAGAGTAGCAAACCACCGTGCTTCGACAACTGTTTTATTTGGCTCTACCCGGGATTTGGAATTTCATGGGTGTCTTCTGTGTGACTGCTGCTGCTCGCCGTTGCGGGTGCCGGGTTTGATTTAGTATACGCGCAGGCTGTGATTGAAGGTGCAACTTGTTGGAGCGTGCGATGTAGTCCATGCTGATGGGCTTCAACATACGGGAGTATTACCGCCATGCTATCCAAATTTGACGATTACCCTATTCACCAGACTGCCGAGCCGGTGGTTCATACAGCCTCCAGCGATCGTTTTTTCTATGATCGCTATTGGTACAACGGCCACGCCCAGGACGGCAGTTTCTATTTTGGTATTGGCCTGTGCCGCTACGCCAATCTCGGCATAATGGACTGCAGCCTGAGCCTCGCTATTGACGGACACCAGTACGCCTTTCACGGCTCGCGCCGCGCGCCTCAGGAGCCCACGGATACCACAGTGGGGCCCTTCGCATTGCAGATACTGGAACCGATGGGCCGCCATCGTCTGGTGATAGCGCCTAATGAAACCGGTATTGAATGTGATCTCGTATTTACGCCCCGCACTGCCTGTATTGAAGAGGGTCGCCAGACACTGCGCAATGAGCGTCATATTGTGATGGACGCTACCCGGCTTGATCAATTCGGTTTCTGGGCTGGCTGGATTCGCTACGATGGCAAGGAACTCAAGGTGGACGGACGCACCACTTATGGCCTGAAAGATCGCTCGTGGGGGATTCGTCCGGTCGGCGATGCCTACAGTGGGGGCGCGCCATTGGCTGAGTACCAAGGGGTACATTTTTGCTGGATGCCAATCAACTGGGAAACCGAGTGCAGCCTCGCCGGCTGGTTCGAGGACAGTGTCGGTCACCAGTGGCATACGGATCAGGTTTTTTTACCGCATTATCCGAGCGTGGATGCTATTCCCGGTACCATCGATCCCAACGCGCGCGTATGGCAGGGTGAGGTGGAGCACCAGCTGACACTGATTCCCGGTACCCGGCGGGCGAGCTCTGCAATCATCACTATGCACGACCGATCAGGCGAGAGTATGGAAGTGCATCTGGCACCGGTACTGGTGCATCGCATGAAGGGTCTGGGCTACCAGCATCCGAAATGGGGACACGGTAAATGGCAGGGGGAACTCGCCATCGAGGGCGAAAGCTGGAAAGACAGTGACCTCGATCCGCTGGCGCTGGAAAACCTCCATATTCAGCAAATCGTAAAAGCGACCTGCGGCGATAAAGTGGGTCATGGCGTGCTGGAGCAAATGCATATTGGGCCGTCCACTTCCCTGGGCTTTGACGATTGGTTTGATGGCGCAAAATAGCCCTATGTGACGTGAGTGTGCAGAATGGGCGCACACGGCTGAACGAGTCGTCATTAGTGAATACGCAGTGGAATAGTGCTATATGGCCAAACTTGGAAGTTTGTTTGCGAGAATCCTGAAGATAGTGCTGCTCATTGCCATTATGGGGATTGCCGTGTCGCTGTTCGCGGTCTGGAAAATAGGCGCCTGGAATTTGGTGTTTCCTGATCATAGCCACGACACTGTAGCGCCGGCAATTCCCGCAGATCTTGCGACCCCGGCCGTGTTGGTATTTTCCAAGACCAATGCATTTCGTCATGTAGAGGGCATTGAGGGCGGTGGCAAAGCCCTGCAAGCGATAACCAACGAACATAGATGGGGAGTGTTCCACACTGAAAACGGAGCCGTATTTAATGAGCAGGATCTGGCGCGGTTCGATGCGGTGGTATTTCTGAACGCATCGGGTGATATGCTCAGTGCTGAACAGCAACGCGTGTTCCAAAATTGGGTGTTGGCCGGTGGTGGATGGCTGGGTATTCACGCTGCGGGGGATTCGTCACATCTGGCGTGGAAATGGTATCGCGACAATTTGATCGGCGCCACGTTCACGGCACACATTATGGGGCCGCAATTTCAGACTGCTGCGGTGGTATTCGAAAACCATCAGCACCCGATTCTACGTGGCTTGTCCAAACCGTGGCAGCACGAAGAAGAATGGTATTCGTGGGAGCAAAGCCCGCGCACGGAAGGCTTTACGATTCTCGCGACGCTTGATGAAAACTCCTATGTGCCCGTGGCAAACTTCCTGGGTACCCAAACCGATTTGCGTATGGGCGATCATCCCGTCGTCTGGACCAATTGCATTGACGAGGGCAGAAGCGTCTACGCCGCAATGGGACATAAGGCGGAAGCCTTTGATGAGCCGGAATTTCGCCTCCTGTTAGACAATGCCCTGGTCTGGCTCATCGAGACATCAGGTGAGGCTTGTAAGCCGCTTCAGGTTGACTAACGACCTCAGGACAGGGTGATCAACTCAGTTTCCAATGGTGCGATCTCTCCTACTGGCAACTGAAACCGCCAGAACATTATGCCATAGGGGCGGCCCTCGGTATCCAGCCAATTGGGGCGACCGGGGTCTCGGTGTGCCAGGATCATTTCAAAATTGCCCTCTGCATTCAGCACTGTCTGTTTACGGTTCAGTGAAATACTCCGCTCCTCGTAGTCCAGCGTCTGCAGAAAGCGGTTAAACAACACCACGTTTGAAAAACGGCACTGCGGGAAACGCCCCCGAATCAGGAGGGCCTGATCCGGGCCGAGTACAAACGGTGCCATGCTGTAGACATTGTCGCGCGCGGCATACGTAATGGCCTCGTGGCTGTCGTCTTTTTTGGGTGGGGTGAACTGGTTGGGAACACGCGACACCCAGGCCGGGCTTTTGTCGTTGCTCATGGTAATGACATTGCCTTTCACAAATGTGCTGACGCGACGAATACCTGCGGCGATATCGGCATCGTTTGGCGTGCGTCTCGGTGCCACTTTCTCCAGATTCTGAATGTCCAGCGGGATGTGGTGTAGGCGATCATTGTTAATGCATTGCTCGCGCTCGTAGTAGTGGCGTGTGGTAAGGCTGGATGCACCTTTACTCATTGGTAGCCAATTACCTGGGGTTTTGTTCGCGCTGACCATGATTTCGTAATCGCCATTTTCATCTGCCGCAAACTGCGTATCGTTGAGGGTTGAGCCGATACCGTCGCCATCGGTTCCCGTGCCCAGTTCGATAGTGAAACTGGTGTAAGTGGCGTCGGCGAGATTGCCTCTAATTCGGTAGCTGTGTTGATCGTCGATGACTGCTGTGTAGTAGCGCGCGTCGGGATTGTCACCTAACAGTTTCTTGTGCTGATTGATAAACGCGGTGAAAAAAGGTCTGGCGGGATCCGCTTCCAACCAGCTTTGCAGGCCATGCATGAGCGCGTGTAACATAACGCGCCTGGCTTCAGCATAATCCTGTGGCGTGCGCAGTTTCCACTCGGGACTGGCAAACGCGATTTCCAGCTCATCCAGCGCTTGCTGCAGCTCTGCCAGCGCCTGTGCCGCCTGGCTGTCGCCCCGGTCCCGTGCTGCTGTGGCTATCGTTGGGGCCAGCAGGGTTCCGGCCAGGCTGCTCAGGGCTGCGCCCTTGATTAAATTGCGACGATTTATGGTGATTTCTCCCGGTTCACGTTGGCTGAATTGCGGCATCTCTTATTTTAACTCCTGGTCGGACGTTGCCCTGCACAGAGTACATCGGTAACCCGCTCGGTATCCATGTACTCCTTAAGTTTGAGTAGTTTTCCATCGCGAAATTCGAATAGAAAATGATAGTCGTTACGGTAGGTCTGGCCCGATATATGTTGTCCTTCACTCGTCGCTTCCACCGCGACTTTATCGCCTTCAGCGAGCATCGACAGAAGCGTAAATTTCAGGCCCGCTGGAAATACATCGAAAATTCCTCCGGCGCTGGCGGCGATCTGGTCGCGCGAAAAGACCCCAGAGATCAGCGTATCCCCCATGGTCTGCACGCAGCCATCGGCCGCGTACGTGCCGACGATATAGTCTACGTCGCCCTTGTTCAGGGCGTCGAAAAATTGTGTGACGACGGCCTTATTAAATTCAGTGTTGTGCATACGGTTATCCTAGCACCAATCGTGGTGTATTTATTCTGGTTTATACTTTGACCCGACCGCGCTGGGATTTAAGTTGGCCGTGTTTTGTCTTGCTGTCCATTCGCTTTTTCTGGCTATTGCGGCTGGCTTTGGTGGGTCGGCGTTTTTTTCGCGTTGCGCCCGCCGCCTTTACCAGATCCGCCAGTCGACTCAGGGCATCCTCACGGTTCTTGTCCTGACTGCGAAAGCGCTGTGCTTTGATGATGATGATCCCCTCGTCGGTGATGCGCTGGTCACTCAACTTGCGCAGGCCTTCCTTGTAGGTTTCAGGCAGTGAAGACGCATTGATACTGAAGCGCAGATGCATCGCGGAGGACACTTTATTGACGTTCTGTCCGCCAGCCCCCTGCGCGCGAATCGCCTGGAACTGGATTTCCGCTAGCGGAATGCATACCTGGTTTGAAATTTTCAGACTCATAGTACGATTCTAATGCAAAGCGCAGTGCAGCGCTTTCAGCGATTGCGCCCGAGTCGCTCGTGGGCGTCCACCCATTCGTTGGTGCGAGTCTCCCTGTCGATTTTAGCGGCTGCTCCCAGCGAGATTTCGCCTGCAAGTGTTAGTGCTGCTGCAATTTCGGCCAGTTTCATGGCTTTACCAGGGCCAAAACAGTCCATAATCTGCAGGCATTCGCGCTGCGTCGGTAGCGCAGTTCCGCCGCCGTAGGTGGCCAGAATAAGCGCTGGCAGTGTAATGGAAAAATAGTAATCGCCATCCCGGGTCACTTTGTTGTATGTGGTGCATTGGTTGGACTCGCCGATGTTGGCGATGTCCTGTCCGGTGGCCAGGTACAGCGCTGCGAGACCGTTCGCCGGGTGAGCGGCGTTGTTGGAGGAATTGGAGAGAAACGCGCTCAGCGTGCTAATGCCTTGACCATAGTGCATCTGTTCGGGTGAGATACGCAGATTCTTAATCATCACGTCGCGCGGAATAGTGATCTCCGCGGTGACTCGTCTGCCGCGCCCCTTGAGCATGTTCACAGACGAGGTTTTCTTCTCGGTATCGAAATTACCCGACAGAAGGTAGTGAGACAACGCCTTGAATTCCTTGTTGATCCACTCGCAGGCGAAGAAGGTGGCCTTGCTGGTCATGTTCTGACCGGCGGCATCGCCGGTGCTATAGTCGAAACGCGTAAAGACCATGTTGTGCGCGTGATAGTGCTCTATCTCATTCAGCTTGCCCACAGAGGTGGTCGACTCTGCAGTGGCCTTGATGCGTTCAAAATTCTCATCCAGCCAAAGGCCGAAATCTCTGGCTTCCCTGGCGCTGGGAAAAACAAATACGGGGGCACGTTGCATGGCGTCTCCGGAGACCGTAGTGAGCACGCCGCCACTTTCTCTGATGACGCGCATACCCCGGTTATAGCTGGCCAGCATGGTGCCCTCGACAGTCGCCATTGGCACGAAGAATTCACCGTTGGCGTGTTCGCCGTTAATCAGCAGCGGGCCCGCCAGACCTATGGGTACCTGCGCCACACCGAAAAAATTCTCAATGTTGCCGGACATCTCAGCGGGGTCGAAAGAAAATTGTTTGGTGTGATCCAGTTTAGCCGGTGTGTTTTCTTCAATGAAATTCTGACGTTCCCGAATAATGTCCAGGCCGTAATCGTCGTCATTCGAACGGGGGATTTTTTTACGCACAGGAATACCTTTTAGATGATGAGACATTGAAATTACGCGGTTAGCCAGCGTGGGTCAATCTACTGTAGGGGTTGGGTGCTGGTTCAATTTGAAAACATCAGTTCGAGCTCAGAGCAGAAGACGGCTTATCACTGTCAGTGGAGCCGGGTGGCGACAGGACGTCGCCACCTGAGCCTGCGCATGGATGTGCGTTTTTTGGCGTATCTCACAGACGGACATAAGCCGTACCCTCCGTCACTCGCTTAACTTTAAATTGAAGTAGCACCGGCCAGTGAGTAGGTGCAGTCACGCCCCTGTTAAAGATATTTGTTAATGACGCGTAAAAACGCAGTGCCATATTTGTCCAGCTTACGCTCGCCCACGCCCGTGATATGCCCGAACTCCAGCGGCGTGCGGGGCAGGATCGCACACATCTCTTTCAGGCTGCGATCATGAAAGATCACGTAGGGCGGAACACCTTGTTCCTCGGCCAGTAGTCGCCTGCATTCTCGCAAGGCTTCCCACAAACCGACATCGATATCGGCGGGTAGTACGGTATTGGTCTGCCGTCTACCCGTTTTGCCAGCTGCGTCGCGACGCAGCTGAATATCTTGTTCACCGCGCAGTAGCGGACGACACTTCTCCTCCAACCGCAATGCGCCAAATTGTGCGAGGTCCACGCTCAGGTAGCCGCGGGCCACCAATTGCCTGAATACTGAGCGCCACTGCGTATTTTCCAACTCTTTGCCCACACCGTAAGTGGGCAGCTGCTGATGGTCGAACTGCGTGATCTTGCTGTTGTCCGCGCCACGTAAAACGTCGATTAAATGATTAACGCCGAAGCGTTGGCCGGTGCGATAGACTGCGCTCAACGCTTTGCGCACAGCTTCTGTACCATCCCATGTGTCCACGGGCTCCAGACAGGTGTCGCAGTTGCCACAGGGTTGAACCAGGCTGTCGCCAAAGTAATTTAGCAGGCTCTCACGGCGACAGCTGGTGATCTCGCACAGGCCCAGCATCGCGTTTAAACGGTGTTGTTCCGCCCGTTTGTGTTCTTCACTACCATCAGAGGTGGCCATCATCTGGCGCAATTTGATCACATCCTGCAAGCCGTAAATCATCCACGCGTCTGCCGGCTCGCCGTCGCGCCCGGCACGCCCGGTCTCTTGATAGTATGACTCTATCGTTTTAGGCATATCCAGATGGGCCACGAAACGTACATCCGGTTTGTCTATGCCCATTCCAAAGGCAATTGTAGCGACAACGATGACACTTTCCTCGCGCAAAAATCGCGCCTGGTGATTTGCCCGCAAAGCGGAGGGCAGGCCGGCGTGGTAGGGCAGGGCATTGAATCCCTGTCCCTGCAGCCAGAGTGAAATTTCTTCTGTTTTTTTGCGCGACAGACAGTAGACGATACCCGCGTCTTGCGCGTGCTCATCCTGCAAAAAATGCAGGAGTTGTGCCCTTGGGTTGGTTTTTAGAGCGATGCGGTAGCGGATGTTGGGGCGATCGAAGCCAGCAATAAACTGGCGGGCTTCCCCCAGATCAAGGCGCAGGATGATCTCGGCACGGGTGCGTTCATCCGCTGTAGCGGTGAGTGCAATGCGCGGGATCGTTGGAAACCGTTCATGCAAAAGGTTCAACTTTAAATAGTCCGCGCGAAAGTCATGGCCCCACTGGGAGACACAGTGAGCCTCATCAATGGCGAATAACGCGATCTCAGCCTGTTCCAGCAGGGCCAGACAATACCCCTGCGTCAGTCGTTCCGGTGCGATATACAGGAGATCGAGTTCTCCGCACAGCAGATCCCGCTCCACGGCGCGCGCCTCACTGGTATCCAGCGTCGAGTTTAAATAGCTCGCCCGCACGCCCAGCTGTCTCATCGCACTGACCTGATCCTGCATTAGCGCAATGAGTGGTGAGATAACAATACCGCAACCAGGCCGAGCCAAGGCTGGTAGCTGGTAGCAAAGGGATTTACCGCCGCCTGTAGGCATCAGTACCAGCGCATCACCGCCGTCGATGACAGTCTGGATGATAGCGTCCTGCGGCTCTCGAAAGGATTCGTAGCCGAAGACTGATTGTAAGATTTGCTGTGCATTATTCATCGCGACGCAGTATACCCGAACCCCAACCACCAGACGGAACATTCGGGCGCAAGTGGCGATAAATGCCTGTATCTACCCACTTCGGAACGGGGTGGATTGAGCTCAGTGAGTGTTTAGCTGTGCAATTTGTTCTTTGAAATAGCCTGGTGCCAGCAGGGTCTTCAGTTCCTCAAAGGGTACGGGCTTGCTGAACAGGTAGCCCTGAATCATGCTCGCGCCATTATTGCGCAGAAAGTGGTATTGCTCATGAGTTTCCACACCCTCAGCTACCAGATTTAACCGCATGCTCCTCGCCATAGCGATAATCGCAATTACCAGACTGGCATCATTTTGGCTCTTGTCAAAATCGATTATAAAACTCCGGTCTATCTTGAGTTCGTCCAATGGGTATCGACTGAGATAGCTCAGCGAAGAGTAGCCCGTACCAAAGTCATCGATAGACAGTTGCACGCCCAGCTCTTTAAGATGCAACAGGGCGCCGACCGTGGCCTCCGTGTTATCCATCATAATGCCTTCGGTCAATTCCAGTTGCAGGCGCATTGGATGCAGCCCCGAGTTTGCCAAAACCTCTGAAACCCGTTTGATAAAACTCTGATTGAACTGCAGCGCGGAGACATTGACCGAAACTTTTGGTAGCTCCAGATGCAAAGCCTGGAGTTCCACCATCTGGCGACAGGCCTCTTCCAGCGCCCATTCGCCCAGCGCACCGATCAAGCCCATCTCTTCTGCCAATGGGATGAATTTGAACGGTGGCACCATCCCTATTTCGGGGTGTGGCCAGCGCATCAGGGCCTCGGCGCCCGTCACGGTCCCGGTTAATGTGTCTACCTGTGGCTGGTAATGCAGTACCAACTCTTTGTTTTCCAATGCCCTGCGCAGTTGGTTCTCAAGTTCGAGACGCTCTACGCCAGCGGCATCCATATCGCTGGAATAGAACATGTATTTATTCTTGCCGGATGACTTGGCATGGTACATGGCGGTATCAGCTGCTTTTAGAAGACCCTCGACCGTCTCTGTTTGAGACTGTGCAATGGCTATACCGATACTGGGAGTCACGACAATGTCGTGCCCTTCGATAGTGACTGGTCGAGAAAGTACATCAAGCAGACGTTGGGCGACCATGCCCGCCGAATCAGCGGTGTCGAGCTGATTGAGGACAACTGTAAATTCATCGCCACCGAGCCGCGAGACATCAATTTGCGATCTGGGCTCCACGTAGTGGGCTATGAGATCACTGTCCCGGACGCACCATGCAAGGCGTTTTGCGACTTCGCGCAGCAGCAAATCGCCAGAGCTGTGTCCCAGCGAGTCATTGATGCGTTTGAAGTTGTCTAGATCGAGATACAACAGTGCCAGCATTTCCTTGTTACGCCTTGATAATCGGAGCAACAAGTCGAGCTGTTCAGTAAAGAGACGGCGGTTGGGCAGGCCAGTAAGACTGTCGTAGTACGCCATTTTACGCAGCCGATCCTTGGTTTCGGTGACTTGCTTTACCGCTTGACTCAATTCCTCATTGCGCTTCGATAATTGCGAGGTGCGCTCTTCCACCTTCATGCTCAGCAACTGGTGGTCAACGTCCATACGGGTTTTGTAGGTGTTGAGGCCGCCGATGATAGTGTTGAGCAGTACGACGATTTCCTTAAATTCACCACTTTTCTCGAGTCCGCGCGGCTGCACTGTGGCGCCTGATGAAATATCGTCCGCCATCCGTTTGATGATGGCGAAAGGTGCTGTGATCCTGCGCGCCATGTGTCTGCTGAAAATGCTGCACAGCAGGATGAAACCCATCGCGATTGCCGCGATGGTCAAGATGGAGGGCAGGATTTCCGTCAATAACAGCGCGCGACTTATGCCCAGTTGTATATACCCGACCACGTACAAGCTGCTCGCCGTGCGCGAATTTGCCAGTGCTGCCCCCAATTCATTGCGGCTGACATTCTGGTTCAGTGGATTGACGACAGATAGCACTGGAATTGTCAGATCCCAGATGAGGCCGCTTCGCGGGAGCGTTGAAAGTTGCGCTGGTTCCACTTCGAAGAAGTGACTTTGAAGCGAGGTGATACTGGTCTCAACGACAGAAGTACTGCCGCGTGTCTGATCGAACGGCGCCAATTCGTATGCCCGCGTGTCGGCCCGCTGTGCGCGGCCTAATTCGAGCCCCGTCTGGTTGCGAGCAGAGGCATACACGATAGTAGGGGAGGACGTCAGGAAATCCTGAAGCGTAGCCTGTAGCTCGCCGCTGTCATTAAGGTATAGCGCGACCTGCAGCTGAGGCTGGCTTTGCACCAGGTTGACGGACTGTTTGATGAGCCTGTCCCAGCTTGCAGAGTACTCACGTTGCGATACCGTCAACGTGAGCATACAGCCTGCTGCAACCGCTATGGAGATGACCAAAGCATTGATTTTACCGGCAATCGTCATCTGCTTTGGATCCCAAGCCCGGCGATATGCGCCGCGACACTGGCCGCAATTGATGCCATATTTTTACACCCTGGTTATTAGTACTAACGCCAGTGCTTCGGCTACCTGAATTTTTTGTTCGTGACAGCGGCGTTCACGAAAATAAAATGTAGCTAAAAAACAAGCACTTGCGCGCAAAATAGCACGAGTGTGTTGAGGTGTGCAATCCTAGATCTAGTGCAGCAATACCAGGTGACTCTGCTTCTCTAGGTTGTAAATGGTGTCAGCTCGTCATCCGCCGATCCGGCAGAGTGCGCCGGTCATTGGCAATCAAGATGCTGTTTACGGTGAGGGGGAACGTCACGGGTCTGTTACTGCGCCGATCACTAGAGCTGCGTACAGCCCGATAGTGCCGTTGATTGCCGTTGGAATTCCTGCGGCGATGCAAATGGTCATCGGAGACATAGGTCCGTGCCGCAACCGTGAAAACGTAGATCGAGATCACTACTGCACCCAAACCTAAAAGACCGACGATAACGAGTACCACATCCATGATAATTACAGTTCCTATGCCCGCTAATACAGAGTACAAATACTATGCAAAAACCGCGCCGCTTTTGTTAGTAGTTAATAAATCATTAGTACGTATGGAATGTTAGCGCCAGAATCCAGTGCCAACAACAGGGAAGTGTAAGATTTCCTGACATATTTGGGTCAGTGGGTGCAAGAAACTTGGTGCCTGGTTATCGAGCACCTTTGCCGAAAAGAACTACCTCGACGGTGCTGAGTGTGACCATCAGATCCAGAAACATGCTCTGGTTTTTCACATAGTAAAGATCGAATTGGAGCTTCTGACGAGCGTCTTCTTCTGAGCCGCCATACGGATAGCATAATTGTGCCCATCCGGTAATGCCGGGTTTGACCGCGTGGCGGGAGTTGTAGTACGGGATTTTCTCGGCCAACTGTTTTACAAACTCGGGTCGTTCCGGGCGGGGCCCGATAAACGCCATCTCACCTGATAGTACATTGAATATCTGCGGCAGTTCGTCGATACGTGTGCGGCGAATGAATGCGCCTACTCTTGTCACCCGGGTGTCGTTTAGAGTGGCCCATCGGGCTTTGCCATCCCCTTCTGCGTCAATGCTCATGCTGCGGAACTTGTGCACCTGGAAGGCTTTGCCATTGAGCCCAACACGCTGCTGACTAAAAAATATCGGTGCCTTGAAGCCGTCTTCAATCCAGATCGCCAGCGCTGCTGCTAACATAATCGGCCAGGTCGTCATAAACAGCAAAAAGCTCGCACAGATATCGAAACTGCGTTTGGTCAGGCCACCAGGAGCATCGTTACGCAGGTCTTCCGTTAGTGTCATCCAGCCTGGAGTCGCAAAGTCCACCAGAATTTTACCCGCCTCTCGCTCAAAAAAGTTCACCAGATTCATAACTTTGACGCCCTGCAGGCGGCATTTGAAAAGCTCGTCAGAAGGTGTCTGGTTGCGTACATCGTCCAGCGCGACAACGATCTGGTCGATCTCTGTTTGTTTGGCGTATTCCGCCAATGGTTGGCGCAGGTTGATGATCCGTTCTCCCGTCACCTTGGGATCTTCATCATCGACCCGGACAAAGCCGACGATAGTAAAGCCCCGCCGGTCGGCCTTGCGCCGCATCGCGCTGGTGATGGTAGTGGCTGCAGAGCCCGAGCCGTAGACCAGCACCCGGCTTTTGAATTGTTCCAAATTGGTGAGGTTGATGAAAATAATGCGACTGATGAGATTGGCACTAAACGATAGCAGTACCGTATATAACAGTATGCTGCGCCATTGCTGAACATCGGGCAGCAGCGTGTAGATACCCACGGTGAGCAGGCTGGCTACCGCGAAACCGCCCAGAGTACGCACTAAAACGCCCGATGTGCCCTCACGCATACGCTGCTCGTAGAGCCCCATTGCAAACAGGCAGATCACGGTAATCACGGCGTATACCAGGGCGTGGTTGGGTATTTCCTGAATCAAGGTGTGGAAGCTTCCGGTGGGAAGTGCCAACTGGCTGTAGATGTAGGTGCCTGCATACAAAGCCAGCACAAACATCACTGCGTCTACCAGCGCAAGCAAATAAAACAATGTATGAACATGGTGGTTGAATACCCTGACCGTAGCCATTCCCTTATCCCTTATACTGCTCTAATCGCAGGTTTCGCCGAGTGAACCTGAAGCACTGATGCTCCGTTGGGGGGAGCTGTCTCCGATTCGTTATTTTCTATCGAGCGCTGTCTAAAACGAAACAGTCGCGGTGCAAGCCAATTGCGACTTGTGTACAGCGAGTTGCGGTACATATCCACAAATGCACCAGTGGCGTAGGTAAAGTAGCATGGGTTATTGGGAGCTGCCCAAAATATT
>TARA_B110000503_G_scaffold5724_1_pt1 | contig 25088 bp, 24 predicted proteins | sample TARA_B110000503 | Tara Oceans TARA_B110000503 (sample SAMEA4397472) | marine metagenome | biome: Polar Biome; feature: [SRF] surface water layer (ENVO:00010504); material: water (ENVO:00002006), including particulate matter (ENVO:01000060) such as... | depth 5 m | reverse complement strand
CTGTCAACCTCAGTGAGGTAAAAAATGCAGCAATCGATAAGAAATCAACTTTTATGATGAATTCAGACAGACTGGATACTTACTTATCGCAGCTGTAAGGTAAACTGCTGAGCAATCTTATTTAATAGCCAGGAATCCCTCAAAACAGAGGTATTTTTGGACTGTATTGATATCGACAAATCCAGCTCTCTCGAGCATGTCCAAGTTACCTTGTGTGGAAAAAGGCTCGAGAACACCTTTTAGGCTTCTAGATTTAGCAATAATCTCATCAGCTGAATAGCCTTGGCGAATTTTATAGTCGTTATATAGGGCACTCAAAATATCTTGAAAACGTGCATCTGCACCACGTACTTTTTCAAACAACAACAAAGCTCCCCCCCAATTTAATCTGTCATAAAGCTTGTCGATTAATTTTTGACGAACCGATGTATTTATAAATTGAATGGTGTAGTAGCAAACAATTAAATCGGCGTTATCCATCTCTAATTCGATGACATCGTCAGCAGCAAAAGAAATATTTAAGCCTTTTATTTTAGCGGCCTTGTTGCTGGCTTTTTTGATCATATCTTTTTCTATGTCTATGCCAATAAAGCGGGCCCCTGGTTTTTTTTGATTATGCATCGCAAGCTTTAGAATTAGGGTACCTGTAGAACAACCCACCTCATAGCATAGAGAGTCTGGCTTAATAAAAAAATCACTCATATCACATATGAGGTCATGTCCTTCTTCGTAGAGGGGCACTGATTTGGATATATGGTCATCAAATAAATCCACAATTTTTCCATTAAATTTCCAATTTGCCCTATCTGCAGATAATCCATTGCCCACTTTTGTCATCCCGTGTCCCTTCTTATAATCAGAATTCTAGTTATGCCATATTATCACTAAACTATCTAATGCTCTCAGGCAATCTAACAGTTAGAATAAGGCTATGGCACTACCTAAGAAAGTCAAAATTGTAGAAGTAAGCCCAAGAGACGGCCTTCAGAACGAACAGCAATTGATTGGCGCCAAATTAAAAATAGAGTTCATTGACCTTCTGGTAGATGCAGGAGTTCGTTATATTGAGGCGGGTAGTTTTGTGAACCCCAGTTGGGTCCCCCAGATGGCTACTAGTGATGCTGTTTTTCGTGGCATTAAGCAAAGGGAAGATGTCACCTTTTCAGCATTAACTCCAAATCTACAAGGGTTTAATCGTGCTATGGCGGTGAATGTTGGAGAAGTTGCAATTTTTACGACAGCCTCCGAATCTTTTAGTCAAAAAAATATCAACTGTTCCATTGATCAGAGTTTAGAGCGCTTTACGCCCGTTCTTAAGGCTGCCGCAGATAAAGATATACCTGTGCGGGCTTACATTTCTTGTGTGGTGGGTTGCCCTTACGAGGGTAATATAGATCCAGTTAAAGTCGCTGAGCTAGCTGCTAGACTTAGCGAGATGGGGTGTTATGAGGTCTCACTGGGCGACACAACAGGTATTGGTACACCAAAAAATATCTCTCGGGTAATTGAGAAAGTGGCGGAAAAGATTGCTATCCAGCATATTGCTGTGCATCTGCATGATACTTATGGCCAAGCACTAGCAAATATTTATGCTGCTTTGTTGATGGGTGTTTCTGTTATTGACAGCTCTGTAGCTGGCCTAGGTGGCTGTCCTTATGTAAGAAATCCTCAAGGTTTCGCTGCTTCAGGGAATGTCGCTACTGAGGATTTGATTTATATGCTTAATGGGTTAGATATCGAGCATGGCATAAATTTAGAAAAAATTGTTGAAGCTGGCCGCTTTATCTCCAGAGAGCTTGGAAGAAACAGTAGTTCAAAAGTTTCTATAGTATTAACTTGATAATGGCATGCTTTTTATTGTATTTTGCAATCCCTAATTGCTGTTAGCAATAGATACTAATTTAGAGAGCCCTTATGAATTCCTCTCCCGAGAATGAATCCACAGTAAGAAAATTGCAAGATATTAAAGAAATTATTGTAAACGGAACTGTGATTAGTCCTGCTGAGATAATTCAGGAGATGTCGCATCATTCGACGGATTCTCCGGAAGACATGATTAAAAAATCGTCTGAGGTCCTGATAACGCAGTTACTGCTTGTGCAAAAAGCCCACAAGCTCGGATTGAATAAGAATCTTCCAAAAGACAGCGATATTCCTGTCGAGGAAACTATAATTGGCAGACTTATTGAGAAAGAAATAGCAAAGTCAGAAGAAGTTTCTGAAGAAGAATGTGAGAAGTACTATAATGAACATAAGGCTGAATTCTTCACTCAAGAGATGCTGGAGCTAAAACATATCTTGATAGGCGCGACTCCCGAGAAAAAAAATGAAAGATCTCAGGCAAAAAAATTAGCTGAATCATTAATATCAAAGTTGAAAGATTCTTTAGATCAGTTTGATTTCTTGGTGGACGAGTATTCTAGCTGTCCCTCTAAAGAGACAGGTGGAACGTTGGGTAGAGTCGGCCGAGGTCAAACTCCTCCAGAATTTGAAAAAATAGTTTTTAATCTTGGAGAAGGATTAGCCGATAAGCCTGTTAAGTCGAATTTCGGCTTCCATGTAGTGTACATTGATAAAAAAATACCAGCGAAACAGCTAGATTATGATCAAGTTAAAAGTGATATCGCTGATATGTTGATAGAAATTGGCCACCGCATAGAAATTTCTAAATATATTCATCAGTTAATTGATACAGCAGACATTCAGGGTGTTGATTTTAAAATCGGTCGCCCGTCATAAAATAGCTAACATTTTCTTGTGCAGCCCTTAGCCTAAGTCTTGGTTGTAAGTGTCCCTATATATCGCGACTTAGGATAGCAATCTGCTGTGAGATTAATTCTTTACTGCCCTCATCTAATTCTTCAACCCTAAATAGCACACTTTTTTCGCTGGGAGGACATAAGGATATATCTTGAAGTGACCCATGTGATTTAGTTGGTGCGTCTAGAAGTATTTCCCCATCAACGGCTTGTTCCAGCATTAATTGAAGTGAATTCAAGTGCACCTCACAATGCGATTCGTTAAGAATCTGAGATCTGGAGTGTTTTTTTATGTCATTTGATATTGCGCTGGCTATTTCTAGCTTTATCCCTTGTGTATCGAGTAATTTTTTACTTAAAGCATGAATTGCAGTGGCGCAATATAAAGCCCTGAGAGTGTGATCACCATATTCCGACTTTCCTTTGAATTTTAGGTATATGCTACGCTGCCCTGCGCTTAGTCTGGTCGCTCCATAAATGTCCGTTGCATCGTTGACCAGAACATCAAATTGAGACATAACCGATTCGAGGTGTTCTGGATTTACCCTTGTCTTTAAGATGGTTAAATTTTTACAGGCAATAGCCAAAAGCGCATAATCTTCTACCCCTTGCTCGGTATAGGGTTGTTGATTTTCTTTTCTAGTTGCTATTAGGGGCTTGAGTCGATACTCGAGTGCACTCAACTCATCCATAGCTTCTTTATCATCCCCAGGCAGTTGTTGGATGAGATGATTGAGTCTAGATGAAAGACTTTTCCCTATTTTAGCTGATAAATATATTAGCACAAGAAATATGCTAGCGAATAAAAAAGCGATTTCTAGGCGCAAAGTCTGAAAATATGCCGCAAAAAATTCTTGGTCGAATTGGACTAGAACGTAGCCTGCAGTAGCGTTTTCTATGGTTATGGTGCTAGTGTAAGTGTTACTTGAAAGAGGAGTCCTGTTGGCCGATTTTGTGGCTTTTGCCAGAAGTTTTTTAGCTGCGTCATGCACCGCAACATGTTCGACACCCTCAATGGTTAGTATGTCGTCTATTTCTATCTGGAGACTCAGTTGATCTTGGTTGATGATTGAATTTTGAGCTACTTTAGCTAGCTGTAATGACAGAGTCTGCCCTAGATAATTTTCTTGTTCATTAGTTATTGAGTCTAGCTCTATACTTAATATTATTGCGCTTAGGCTCGCAAAAATTAAAGAAAATATTACGGTGAACGTAGGCAGCAATTTTGCATAAGATGTTTTGTTCTTGCCCATTCTTAATTATTCCCATAAAGTTTGCTGGATTAGACTCATTCTATCTTATCGATCGTCTTTCTATGATACTTAATATAGAGGGTGCTGGTATTATTAGTTTGTATTTTTTATATTGGAATCAATTGTGAAAGAAATTCTGCTTATTAGCATATCAGGCGATGATAAGCCTGGAGTGACTCAAGCTGTGTCAGAGGCATTGATGCATCATCGATGTGATATCTTGGATATTAGTCAGTCCGTCATACATGATAATTTAAATCTTGGATTATTGGTGAGAACACCTTTGGATCATCAGTTAGAAAAAATAAAAGATGAAATTTTTTCCTCCCTTGGCGTGATGGGTATGAAAACTCGTTTTCAGCTCATCGCTGATGAGGATTATTCAAATTGGGTTGATCAACAAGGCAAGCCTCGTCATATTGTAACTTTGTTGTCGCGAAAGGTGACAGCTGAGCATATAGCCCTTGTAACTGCTGTTACAGTTGAGCATGGCCTAAACATAGACAAAATTAGTCGTCTCTCCGGCAGAATGTCCTTGGACCGACTGGAAAGTAGTAGCAGGTCTTGCGTAGAGTTCTCTTTACGTGGAGTGCCTTTAGACTTGGCTGTCTTTCGCTCTTCATTGCTTGAAATGTCTAGTGAAATGGATGTTGATATAGCCTACCAAGAAGAAAATATTTTTCGCCGTAATCGCCGTTTAGTTGTTTTTGACATGGATTCAACGTTGATTGATGCTGAGGTGATAGATGAGCTAGCAAAAGAAATAGGGGCTGGTGAGAAAGTTGCTGAAATAACCGCAGCTGCTATGAGAGGCGAGCTAGACTTTAAGGAAAGTTTTAGTCGACGCCTGCGATTTTTAGAGGGCCTTAATGAATCGGTGCTAGAGAAAGTAGCTCGACGCTTACAGCTTACAGAGGGTGCCGAAGAGTTAATGGCTACACTTAGACTTTTGGGCTACAAGACAGCCATTCTTTCGGGTGGATTTGACTACTTTGCCTGTCAAATTCAAAAAAGATTAGGAATCGATTATGTTTATGCAAATCAGCTTGAAATAGTTGATGGTAAAGTGACTGGGAATGTTGTGGGAGAAGTCGTTGATGGCCCCAGGAAAGCCGAATTATTGCGCAATATAGCCGCTGGTGAGAGGGTTAACCTGGAGCAGGTTATAGCAGTAGGAGACGGAGCTAATGATTTGCCTATGTTAAGTATTGCCGGTTTAGGAATTGCTTTTAGAGCCAAACCTTTGGTGAAAGCAACTGCTAAGCAATCTATATCTAAAGTTGGTTTGGACGGAATCCTTTACTTAATGGGTATTAGTGATAGGGATGTCTCGCGCTGGGAATAACCTCCTGATAGATAAAAAACTAAAGCAGGGGAACTTTGTTTGGCATACCGGGAATCTCTCGCACTAATTTTGGGACTAAATACCCAGGTAGTTTCGACGTAAGCCGAAGGATTAGCTCTTTGGCTGTCGCGTCGCTTACTTCAAAATGGGCCGCACCTTTTACCTTATCCAGTTGATGCAGATAGTAAGGCAAGACTTTCATTTGGAAAAGTCGTTCACTTAGTTCTTGAAGTACTTCAGTTGAATCATTAATTCCTGCAAGCAGTACTGTTTGATTGAGCAGGGTGACTCCAGCTTGAGAGAGACGGTTAAGAGCAGCAGCTACAGAGACATCTAACTCTTTGGGATGGTTACTGTGGATGACCAGTGAGGTCAATAGGCGAGTTGATGTTAGCCACTCTATGCAATCATCTGTTATTCGGTCTGGAATAACGATAGGGAGCCGTGTATGCACTCTTAGTCTTTGAATGTGTGGTATTTGTGCAATCTCGTTGGTTAGCCAGCGTAACTGTTTGTCGCTAGCCGCAAGAGGGTCGCCTCCGCTAAAGATAACCTCAGTTATTGAAGTATTATTGCGAATATAAGCCAACGCTTGCCCCCATTCATCTCGGCCTGGCTTATTTTCCTGATAGGGAAAGCTACGTCGAAAGCAGTAGCGACAATTAATTGCACAATTAGCACTAACAATCAACAATACGCGGCCTGCATACTTGTGTATCAACCCAGGGATTAAATTCGTCTCTGTTTCCTCTAGTGGGTCTGTTGTATATCCAGGTACTGCATACATCTCTTCTTTTGATGGGAGAATTTGTTTTAATAATGGATCGTTAGGGTCGCCTTTTGTAATACGTTTCAGGTATGCTTTCGGTGCTCTCAATGAAAAATCATTGCTAGCCTCTGTGGCCCCGCCCAACAGGCTATCTATTATTTTTTGATCGAACTCAAGCCATTCGAGTAGTTTTTTTGGATCTCGAATGCTTTCAGTGAGCTGCTCTTGCCAGGTAAGACTATCTACAGATGCAATGGAACGGGTTATCATAGTGGTCTCTTGTGTATTTTAAAATAATTTATTGAATATTGAGGTAACAATGGCTAACTATTCTACCAATGAATTTCGTTCCGGTCTGAAAGTAATTATGGATGGCGATCCTTGCAGTATCGTAGAAAATGAACTTGTCAAGCCTGGCAAAGGCCAGGCTTTTAGTCGCGTTCGTTTGCGTAATCTTAAAACAGGGCGTGTCTGGGATAAAACTTTTAAGTCTGGAGAATCTCTTGAGGGGGCTGATATAGCAGAGGCCGATATGCAGTACCTCTATAATGATGGAGAGTACTGGCACTTTATGGAGTCCGATACTTTCGAGCAGCACCAGGCTGATAGAAATGTTGTTGGTGATTCGGCGCTCTGGCTCAGGGAGCAAGATACTGTGATGGTAACATTACACAACGGAGTCCCTTTGGTGATCACACCAGCCAATCATGTGGAGCTTGAAATTACAGATACCGACCCAGGTCTAAAAGGTGATACTGCTCAAGGGGGCACTAAGCCAGCCACCCTAAGTACCGGTGTAACAGTTAGGGTGCCACTTTTTTTAAATATTGGCGAGATCATTAAAGTTGATACTCGTACTGGAGAATATATAAGTCGGGCCTAACTATCAGGCCAGGCGAAAATTTTACTGACTATGAGCAATTGGAGACCAACAGCTACGATTAAGACCCTGGAGTTTAGATCGGAGTTATTTTGCGTTATCCGCAACTTCTTTAAGGACAGAAAAGTTTTGGAGGTGGATGTTCCTCTAATAGGTCAAACTGGAGTAACTGATTTGCATGTCGACTGCATTGAAATCGATATGGCTGGAGAAAGAAAATATCTGCAGAGTTCCCCAGAATACTTCATGAAGAGATTGCTTGCATCTGGTTCTGGCTCCATTTATTCATTAGGTAAAGCTTTTCGTGCGGAGGAGATCGGACGCTATCATCAACCAGAGTTTACCCTTCTTGAATGGTATCGCCTTGGGTTTGATGAGCATCAGTTGATGGGTGAAGTTGCAATACTTATTAAAAAATTAGGCCTAGATTGTAAGCATAAAATTCTAAAATATGCAGATATTTTTGAGCAAATAATTGGTTTAAATCCGCATAAAGCCACTCTTATTGAGCTGCAAAAAATAGCTTCAATTGCGTCAAATAGAGATTTTTTTGGAGATAGCCGTAGCGATTGCCTTAATTTAATATTTAGTTTTTCTGTTGAGCCAAACCTCCCGGATAGCTTGGTTTTTATTCATGATTATCCAGAATGCCAATCTGCGTTAGCTCAATTAAAAGAGGACTCTCAGGGCAATATTGTAGCCAGACGATTTGAGGTCTACTTGAATCGCGTAGAGCTGGCTAATGGGTATGTGGAGCTTAATGACTTAGACGAACAGAGAGATCGGTTTGCTGTTGATGCATCTCTCCGTGAAGCTGCAGGCAAGAAATTTATACCTGCGGATGATAATCTTCTGGATGCTGTAGCATTTGGACTACCTTTTTGTTCGGGGGTGGCAATGGGGGTGGATAGGCTGTTGATGCAGCTGTTGGGTGTCGATCAAATCTCTCAGGTGATGCCGTTTGCCTGTATCGCAAATGATGCCAGCCATGAATAACTCGTTTACTAATTCTCTCCCCCCAGCTATTTTTCTTATGGGGCCAACGGCTTCAGGAAAAACAGATTTAGCGGTAGCGCTGCGCAAACACTTACCTATAGAGTTGATTAGTGTTGATTCGTCTCAAGTCTATAGGGGAATGGATATCGGCTCGGCAAAACCAACCCGAGAGTTGCTAGAACAGGTGCCTCATAGATTAATCGATATTCGAGATCCTTCTGAAGTGTATTCTGCGGCGGACTTTGCGCAAGATGCTCGAAAAGAAATGGAAGATATTACCAAACAAGGCCGGATTCCATTACTGGTAGGCGGAACAATGTTGTATTTTAAAGCACTTCTTGATGGTCTGGCAGATAACCCGCCATCTGACTTTAAAATACGCAAAAAAATTGAAGCTGCTGCGAGAAAAAAAGGGTGGCCTTATTTGCATGCTCAGCTTGCAGAGATTGACCCAGAGTCTGCCGGAGCGATCCACCCTAACCATTCTCAACGTATACAACGGGCACTGGAGATTTTCCAGATAACAGGCAAGCCCTTGTCGCTCATAAAGCGAAATCAGCAAGAAAAAGGAAGCTTAATTAAGCCTATTTTAAATGATTATAAGCTTGTGCAGATCGCACTAATCCCGTTGGACCGGCTGTATTTGCATCAGTGTATCGAGCAACGATTTAAATCAATGCTCGATGCAGATTTTGAGTCTGAGGTTCAGGCGCTATATGAGCGAGGAGATCTAAGCCCAGACCTTTCTTCTCTGCGTGCTGTTGGATATAAACAGATGTGGAAATATTTATCGGGAGATATTAGTTGTGACGAGGTCTGCCGTCTAGGCGTTATAGCGACAAGACAGCTTGCTAAGCGTCAGTTGACTTGGTTGAAGAAATGGCCCGATTTATACCAACTTCAAGTTAATTATGCGGATGAAAAGAAAATTCTTTCTGAAAAAGTGTTAGCTGGGTGTTTAGAAATTTTAAAAAACTCATGCATATGCAAGAATACTTCACCAGTAATACTATAAATAGAGGTGTTAGCCGTTCTTGTGATGTGTAAATAGACTTTGAAATAGGTTGCATTTTTCAGCGATCTTTATTTCTATATTGAGGATAATTTTAATGACAAAAAGAAATAATCTGCAGGGCCCTTTTTTAAATTTTTTACGCAAAGAGCGCATATCAGTCTCTATATTTCTTGTAAGTGGAATTAAACTACAAGGACAGATAGAATCTTTTGATCAATTTGTAATATTATTGAAAAATACAGTTAGTCAAATGGTATATAAGCATGCCATTTCCACTATAGTCCCTTCCCGTAGCGTGCAGTTGGAAGAGGTTGGTGTAAGCGACAAAAATGAAGATTCAATTAGTGAATCATAGGGAGTTTTAATTGTTTTTTGAGCGTCCAGATTCTGGTGAAATTGCTATTTTAGTGCACTTAAAATTAGATAGTGAGCGTGAACCAGAAGATTCGAGGGAATTTGAAGAGTTGGTCATTTCTGCAGGTGGAGACCCTGTTGCCTTAATTTCTGGATCTAGAAGCACACCTCATCGAAAATATTTTGTTGGCACTGGCAAGCTTGATGAGCTAAAGCAAGCGGTCTCCGAGCATTGTGCTGATATTGTGATTTTTAATCATAGACTGTCTCCCAGTCAAGAAAGAAATCTAGAGGGCGAACTTGAGTGTCGCGTACTGGATAGAACTGGGCTCATTCTTGATATTTTCGCGCAGCGAGCCCTTACGCATGAGGGTAAGCTACAGGTTGAGCTGGCGCAATTACAGCATATGTCAACAAGACTAGTTCGTGGATGGACTCATCTAGAGCGACAAAAAGGAGGCATAGGCTTACGAGGTCCAGGAGAAACTCAACTGGAAACTGATCGAAGATTGTTGCGTGCTCGCATTAAGTCTATTCTTAAGCGGCTGGAGAAGGTGCGGAGTCAACGCAATCAGAGTCGTCGTTCTCGTGAGCGAGCAGAAGTACCTACTATTTCTTTAGTTGGGTATACAAATGCAGGCAAATCAACGTTATTTAATAGACTTTCGGCATCAAACGTTTATGTCGCTGATCAACTTTTTGCAACATTAGATCCGACTATGCGCCATATAGATCTAGATGATGTTGGATCCATTATTTTGGCGGATACAGTAGGCTTTATTAGCCACTTGCCGCATCAACTAATAGAAGCTTTTAAGGCTACACTAGAAGAAACCGCAAGTGCTACGTTGCTTTTGCATGTGGTAGATTCGCCTTCTGAAATGCGGCAGATTAATATCAAGCATGTTAATGATGTGTTGTCGGAAATTGGCGCTCTAACACTTCCCACACTGATTATTTTTAATAAAATAGACCTACTGGATCAAGCTAATCAAAAGATAGATCGAGATGCAAACGGTAGGCCAATTGCAGTTTGGCTGTCAGCTCAAACCGGAATTGGGTGTGAGTTATTATTGCAAGCAATGTCTGAGTTGTTGTCTAAGGATGTGATTTGTGAGCAATTGAGGCTCACCCCAAGCATGGGAAAATTGAGGGCTATTTTTTATCAAAACAATGTAGTCATAGCTGAGACTTTAAGGGAAAGCGGTGATTCTTTACTAAAAGTCAGAATTCCTAGGATAGATTATCTTCGGATCCTAAGGGATTGCAAAATCAATCCTACTCAGTTAACCGAGATTAATTAAATGTGTATATTTTTTTAATAGTATGTTTTGGTCTTGAAATAATAGTATTTAATTGGTGGCAGGGTACAATTGCTACAATGATACACAATATAGAAAAACTTGGAGATTATTATGGCTTGGAATGAACCCGGAGGCGGCAAAGATCCTTGGGGCGCCAGCAACAGTGGTGATGGCCCCCCAGATATTGATGAAGCATTGAAAAAACTCCGATCTCGCATAGAAAGTATCTTCGGTTCTGGCGGTGGTGGTGGAAAAAAATCAAGCGACGGAAGCGCCAATGGCTTGATTGGACTCATCCTGACTGTTCTAATTTTTGGATGGGGGATAACAGGCTTTTATCAGGTTGATGAGAAAGAACAGGCAATTGTTTTGCGTCTAGGAAAATTCTTGGACACCATGGGGCCTGGACTTCACTGGAATCCCTCTTTGGTGGATAGTGTTACCAAGGTTCGTGTTACTGAGGAGCGCCAATACTCAAGTCAAGGTCAAATGCTGACACAAGATGAAAATATTGTAGAGCTACCGCTCACCGTGCAATATAACATTAGCGATGTAAAATCTTTTGTACTTAATGTGAAAGATCCTGAGCTTAGCTTACGCCAAGCTTCTGATAGTGCGTTACGCCATGTGGTGGGTAGCAGTAAGCTAGACGAGGTAGTTTCTACAGGGCGCTTAAAAATTGGTGATGAGGTTCAGCAAAGATTACAGGCTTATCTCGATAACTATGGCACGGGAATAAAGGTCCGTAAAATTAATATACAGGAAGCTAAACCGCCTAGCCAAGTTAAAGCTGCTTATGATGATGTGATTAAAGCTCGAGAAGATAAAGAGAGGCTTATTAATGAAGCCCAGACTTATTCAAATGGCATTATTCCTGAAGCCAGAGGTCAAGCTCAGCGATTGATTGAAGAATCTAACGGCTATCTAGAGCAAGTAGTTGCGGAGGCACAAGGTGAATCGAAGAGATTTGAGCTGTTATTGTCGGAGTACAATAAAGCACCAGAAGTAACACGCCAACGAATTTACTTGGATACAATGGAGGAGGTTATGAGCAGCAGTACAAAGGTGCTAGTTGATGTCGAGGGCGGCAACAATATGCTTTATCTGCCTCTGGATAAAATTATGCAATCAAGCTCATCGCAAGTAAAACTACCGGCATATGGATCAAGTAATTCTAATGAAGAAGATGGTGGCAGTTCAAGTCGCCAGAATTCAGCCAGATCAAGGGAGGGTCGTTAGATGACTAGTCGTTCTTTATCCTTAGTACTTCTTTTGGTGTTGGCTTTAATTGGCAGTAGTGTCTTGTATGTAATTCAAGAAACAGAACTAGGTGTCAAATTAAGGTTTGGCCGCCTTATAGAAACTGATATTCAGCCAGGGTTGCACTATAAAATTCCTTTTGTTGATCAGGTTAGAAAATTTGATGGCAGAGTTCTAACGTTGGATGCAGATCCTGCTAGCTTTTTTACGATAGAAAAGAAGAGATTAATCGTCGATGCTTTTTCTAAGTGGCGCATCATTGATGTAGATGTTTACTATAGGGCAACTGGTGGTAATCAGGCTATAGCGATGGAGCGTTTAGCTAGCCGTGTGAACGATGGCCTACGTAATCAATTTGGGGCAAGAACGCTACATGAGGTGGTGTCTGGTGAGCGTGATCAGCTCATGAAACACTTAGCAGAGAAGCTCAATCTAACTCTTGCTCAATCCTTAGGGGTTCAAGTAGTGGATGTTCGTGTTAAAGGGATTGATTTGCCGCCAGAAGTAAGCGAGCAAGTTTACAGGAGAATGAAGGCCGAGCGTGAGAAAGAGGCTAGAATATTGCGTTCTGAGGGAGGTGAATCGGCTGAAAAAATACGTGCAGATGCCGACCGTCAGAAGACAATCTTGTTGGCTAATGCATATAAGACCGCCGAGGAGACTCGAGGTCAAGGCGATGCAACTGCAACCTCCACTTATGCCGCTGCATATACAAAAAATCCAGAGTTTTACGCTTTCATTCGAAGTTTGTCTGCCTATAGAAAATCCTTTGCGAATAAAGGCGATGTGCTTTTAGTGGACCCAAAAAGTGACTTCTTTCGCTACTTGAATAGCCAAAAAGGCGAATAATTTAAGAGTGAAATGATTGGAATTTTCTGTGATCCATGAGCAAATTTAGATCAAGTAGGTGGATGTAATGGCTGTAGTTAATCAGTGGTTATTGCCAGATGGCATTGAGGATGTATTGCCGAAGCAAGCTCTTAGAATGGAGAAATTGCGTCGACAGGCTTTAGACTTGTACTATTCTTGGGGTTATGACTTAGTAATCCCACCATTGGTGGAATTTACTGAATCCCTTTTGAGTGGAACTGGTTCAGATCTTGATTTAATGACGTTCAAGTTAACCGATCAAGCAAGCGGAAGAATGATGGGCGTGCGTGCCGACATCACACCGCAAACAAGTCGCATGGACTCACACAGCCTCAAGCGAAAAGGCCCAAGTCGTTTGAGCTATGTGGGACCCGTGCTCTATACGAAACCCCGATATCCGCTAGAAAGCCGATCACCAATTCAAATTGGGGTAGAGCTTTATGGTGAATCAAGACTATCTGCAGACATCGAAGTTATTCGATTAATGGTCGAAACATTGGCGTTGGCTGGCTTAAAAAATCCGCGATTAGATCTTGGTCATGTCGGTATTTATGAGAGCTTCCTTGAAGTACTAGGCTTGCCCGATCAAAAAGAAAAAGAGTTATTTGATCTGATTCAGCGCAAATCCATTCCGGAGCTTAATTTTTGGGTTTCTGGCAATATACAAGATGATGCGTATGCAAAAATGCTACGATCCTTGGTTGATCTGGCAGGAGATATTTCTGTGCTGGATAAGGCTCGAGTATTTCTTGCTGAAGCTCCAGCAGAGGTTGAACTTGCGTTAGATGAGCTGCAATCAGTTGCTGATGCCTTAAAAATAAGCAATCCTGAGCTTGAGTTATGTTTTGATTTAAGCGAGTTGCGTGGCTATCATTATCATACTGGGCTGGTTTTTGCTGCGTACGCCCCAAGTATGGGGCAAGCTGTTGGTAATGGCGGAAGATATGATCATGTGGGTAAAAATTTTGGAAGATCCCGCGCAGCAACTGGTTTTAACATGAGTCTGCACACGCTAGTTCAATTTACCCAACACCAAAAAGATCCATTTTCAGGGATCTTTTCGCCAGTTACAGATAGCCATGAGCAACATAAAGTGATACAAAATTTGCGACTAAATGGCAATCGAGTGATTCTTGGGTTTCCTGACCAAGATCCAGATTACGATGAGTTGGGCTGTGATCGACAGTTGATTCTAGTTGATGGAAAATTTCAAATCCTTCCTATATAACCAAATTTTTTAATGAACCTAGAGAGATTAAATGGGTAAGAATGTAGTAGTCCTTGGCACCCAATGGGGAGACGAGGGCAAGGGTAAAATTGTCGATTTATTGACAGATCAGGCTACTGTGGTAGTTAGGTTTCAGGGCGGCCACAATGCAGGCCATACGCTTGTTATTGATGGTAAAAAAACAATATTGCATCTTATTCCTTCAGGAGTTCTTCGTGAGGGTGTTTTATGCTTGATTGGCAATGGAGTTGTCTTATCCCCTGATGCTTTATTGGTGGAGATGGAAGAACTTCATCAGCAGGGTGTCCCAGTAAGGAAAAGATTGCGTATTTCTCCCTCCTGTCCATTAATATTGCCGGTACATATTGCTCTTGACCAGGCGCGAGAGAAAGCTAAAGGTGAAGCTAAGATCGGCACTACTGGTAGAGGTATTGGTCCTGCTTATGAAGATAAGGTGGCTCGTCGAGGTCTTCGTTTAGGCGATATATTTAATCGAGATAAGTTTGCATTAAAGCTAAAAGAGTTAATGGACTACCATAATTTTATACTTACCTCTTTTTATGGAGAAGAGATTGTGAGTTATGAAGATACTCTCTCTAGGGCTTTAATTTGGGAGGATGAACTAAAATCCATGGTTGATGATGTCACTAATATACTGCATTTAGCTAGAAAACGTGGCGACAATATAATGTTTGAAGGCGCACAAGGGTCACTATTGGATATTGATCACGGCACGTACCCCTTTGTAACCTCTTCCAATACAACTGCTGGCTCTACAGCAACAGGGAGTGGATTTGGACCATTATATTTAGACTATGTTTTGGGCATCACTAAAGCTTACACGACAAGGGTTGGCTCTGGACCTTTTCCGACAGAGTTATTTTGCAATACAGGAAAACATCTCAGTGTTAAAGGCCATGAACTTGGTGCTACTACAGGAAGGGAGCGCCGTTGCGGTTGGTTTGATGCCGCAGCTCTTCAGCAAGCTATTCGTATTAACTCAGTGTCTGGAATCTGTTTGACGAAATTGGATGTGCTGGATGGACTTAAAGTCATTAAGATCTGTGTTGCGTATCAAGACACTGAGGGCAAAAAAATAGGAATTCCTTGTCACGCTGATGATTATGAAAATATAGCCCCCGTGTATGAAGAAATGCCTGGTTGGGACGAGTCTACGGTGGGAGTCAAGTTGTTAAGTGACCTTCCTGCTAATGCCAGAAGCTATATTAGGCGCATTGAGGATTTGCTGGACACCCCTGTAGATATTGTTTCTACTGGCCCCGATAGAATAGAGACTATTGTGGTCCGCCATCCATTTGAGTGATGCTTTTTGCAGCATGATGTGTAATTTTCAGTGTAAATTAACAATTGGTATTAAGTTTGCATTTTTAGCTGTTATTTTTCCGTATGCTATAAGCAATAAATAGCTACAAAAAAGCATTAACACCATGCTAGTAGTCCATAGTATTGATTGTTGTGGGTGTGCGGTGAAAGTACCTATTTGATAGACAATAACAGAAACTCCGTATGCAAGCAGGGTGTTCCATGTGGCTGAAAAAATCGCCCAAGCCTTTCCTGCTTCTTTATAAATTGCACCTAAAGTTGCAACACAAGGCATGTAGAGAAGAATAAAAAGGATGTAGCTGAAAGCAGCTATCGGACCATCGAATAATTCTTGCATAAGGGTAATGGTGGAAACTGCTATATTTTGGTTTTTTGCAGAAGCTTGATCGTCTCCCAGATTATCCATACCTAACCCAAGCGGGTCTTTCCACATTGAATTCACTTTAGCTAAATTCTTTGGGATGGTAGCAAAGGCTTCTGAAATTCTATCGCCTGTGGTTATAGGTGTTTCTTCTAGCGCACTATTTTCATCTTTAGCCATACTTGAGTAAAGTGCATCCAAGGTGCCAACAACCACTTCTTTTGCAAAAATCCCACTAAAAAGCCCTACAGTGGCAGGCCAATTCTCTTCTTTGATGCCAAGAGGGGAAAACACCGGTGTTATGGTTTTACCAATTACCGAAAGCAATGATTTGCTAGTATTTTCGTTATTGAAGGTTCCGTCTACGCTTATAGAGTTTACGAAATTTAAGACAATGACAACCAAAATAATAGCTTTTCCAGCTCGAACTATGAATCCGTGCAGCCGATGCCAGGTATGAGTAAGGAGACCTCTGAGGGTTGGGGTATGATAGTTGGGTAGCTCCATAATGAAAGGAGATATATCCCGACTTAGAATTTTTCGACGAACAAGTAGGCCTGTTAGCATGGCAAGTATAATACCGATGAGATATAAACCAAAGACCACATTGTGCCCATTTTCAGAAAAAAAAGCTGTGGCAAAGAGAATATATACAGTTAGTCTTGCGCCGCAAGACATAAAAGGCGCCATTAAGATTGTAAGTAGACGGTCTTGATGGCTATCCAAGGTTCGGCTTCCCATTACTGAAGGAACATTGCACCCAAAACCTATCACCAATGGAACAAAAGATTTTCCAGGTAATCCAAGACTCCTCATCAATCGATCAAGAATAAACGCTGCACGTGCCATGTAACCAGAGTCTTCCAAAAATGTCTGAAAGAAAAATAAAGTTCCTATAACTGGTATGAAGCTAGCAACTAGCTGGATTCCTCCGCCTGCTCCATCTGATATAAGCGTCACCAGCCATGGCGGAAAATTTAAAGCTGTGAGTATTTGTTTTGGCGCCTCAACAAATATTGCTCCGGCAGTTATATCAAAAACATCAATAAAGGCCCCACCAAAATTGATGGCTACCATAAACATTAAGTACATTACCCCAAGAAATATAGGGAACGCAAAAAAACGATTAAGCAGTGCGGCATCAAGATAGTCGGAGAAAGTTTTTTTGATCTTGGTTTCATAATGAACTGAATCTGTAGTAATTTTCCCAATCCAGTTATAGCGATCTGTAATTAAGGCATCCGATACACTTGTTGCTAGTTTGGACTCAAGTAAGCTAACCTCTGCTTTTATTTCCTTTTGAATATCTTCTGGGAAGTCGTTCAATGCTGACTCGTCTTGCTCCATAACAGCGGTGACCTTAAGTCTACTTGACTCTGGCGAATATTGGTTCATCAAAGAAAGAATTTTATTTGCTGCATGTTCAAGCGGCTGGGAAACAATAACAGGCTGAGATTTATGGTTATCTTTATAGAGATGGTTGCTGACTACATCTATTAATGTACCTGTGCCTTCGCTTCGGCTAGCAATCATAGGTACTACAGGAAAACCAATTTTTTCTGATAGATCATAGGGGTCTATGTGTACACCGTTTTGATCTGCTACATCTATCATATTTAATGCAATAACCAAAGGCGTGCCAGCCTCCATTAGCTGTGTGGTTAAATAAAGGCCTCGCTCAAGGCTAGAAGCATCAATTATATTAATTATTAGATCAGCGCTGCCTTCCAATATAAAGTGTTGTGCAATTTGCTGGTCTATAGAGTCAGCCTCACATGAAATATGTAGCGAATATGTTCCGGGAAGATCAACCAGTTTAAAGTGAGCATTTGCATGCTTAAAATGCCCAATTTTCTGTTCTACGGTAACACCAGGCCAGTTTCCTACTTTTTGATTGGAGCCTGTAAGTGCATTAAAGAGAGTCGTTTTTCCGCAATTTGGATTTCCTACAAGGGCTATCGTGAAATCGTTTTTCATAGTTTAACTACCATTAAACCTTTTGCTTCTTGCCTTCTGATGCTTAGACGAAAACCTCTTACCATTATTACTATAGGATCCCCAAGAGGGGCCTTGTGTTGAACGGAAAAAAGAGTTCCTGGCGTCAAACCAAGACTCATAAGTCTGTTTCTGTAAGACGGAGTTACGTTGACAAAGTCGCTAACTCGAGCATTATCGCCAACTGTAAGCTGATTAAAGGATATGTTCATTTGATAGCTAGGATGCGTTTCTAAAGTGTAGATGATAATCATTATCAATCAAATATAGACTATAAGCAATACAAATAGGGGTAGTCTAATTTTTGTTGATAATTTTAGTAGTTGAGCATGTTAGCTTTTCCAGGAGCTATTTATTGTGCCTGTTTGTATCCTATTATAGCCGAACTTCGTGTCTTCGAAGTGATGTTTAAGCATGAGATCAATAATAGGAAAAGCTAGATTTTTCCATGGAATTTCATGCTCTTTGAATAACTTAACTTCAAGAGATTCAATACCAGGGCTAAACCCCCCATTGCTAATATGTCCTCGGTAAAATAGGTACACTTGATTAATATGCGGCAGATCAAATAGGCCACAAAAAATCGGATTATCTATATGGGCATTCGCTTCTTCTGCGCACTCTCGAAGTGCCGCCTCTAAGCAGGTCTCGTTATTTTCCATAAATCCAGCTGGTAGCGTCCAAAAACCTAGACGTGGCTCAATCGCTCTGCGACACAACAAGACTTGATCTTCGAAAACTGGAATACAGCCAGTTATAATTTTTGGATTTTGGTAGTGAATTGTATTACAGCTGACACATACATCACGCTCTCGGTTGTCTCCGATGGGAGTCTCCAAGTTTGTGGTGTGTCCGCATACACTACAAAATTTCATAAGATTGTGTTGTTATATAAATTGAAGAGACATAGCTGTCAATGTGCTGTTATTATATATAAATTTAATAGAAAATTATTGTGTTCAATGTGTCTAAATTTCAAGAGTTGCAACGAAAGAAAAATTATTCAATAATTTTATAAAAATGACTCCTGTATTTTATTGGTTTTAAAATGACTAATGATGTTCCATCACCTTGTATTTCAGTCTGCGCTATGAGTGAAGAAGATATTTGCGTGGGCTGCTATCGCACATCACGAGAAATTAGAGAATGGATGTTAATGGAAGATCAAGATCGTCTTGGGGTAATAAAAAACGCTTTTCAGCGTTCTCAAAAAAATAACCCCTTTGCTTGAACGAACAGCTAGTTCTAGCTTCTCATTTTTGTTATGTGGTCGCTTTTTATGAATAATTTTTTAACTTGGAGTTTGGGTACACTTTTGTCGCTCAACTCTATTGTTTCAATGCGATAGTTTTCAATTTCCAAAGAAACGTTGCCATCCGGAATATTTTCAAGGTGTTCCAAAACTATACCACTTAAAGTTTTTGGACCGTCTGTAGGCAGGTCCCAGTTAGTTTTTTTATTTATATCTCTGATAGTTTCTGATCCATCAATTTCAAAGATGTTGTGTTTAAGTTTAACTATAGCTAATTTTTCATCTTCAGCTCTATTGGTGGTAAAATTTCCCACAATTTCTTCCAGAATATCTTCTAGCGTTACAAGACCCTCAATTTCGCCATACTCATCTACCACCAGGCCAATTCGTCGTCGATCAAGCCTGAAGTTCAATAACTGCTTGTTTAGGGGGGTATTTTTTGGAACAAAATAGGGTTCGCGAGCAAATCGCTTAAGGGATTTTTGAGTGAATCCTTCGCCTCCAGTGCGAAGTAATCTAGAGACATTTTTCATATGAAGAAAACCTTCAATATGGTTGATATCTCCTCTGTAGATTGGCACGCGCGTATAGCCACAACTGATGATGATGTCTAAAAGAGTTTTCGTATCATCATCTAGGTTTAAGCCCACAATCTCATTGCGAGGCACCATGATATCGTTGACGGTTATCTCTTCCAGATCCAAGATATTAATGAGCATGTTTTCATGCTCCGGTATTTTTTCGCTAGATACACCTACTACCGTGCGAAGTTCATCTTTGCTCAGGCTGTCATCTCGACTTTTATCTGGATTGACTCCAAAAATTTTCAATAGTCCATTCGATACTTGATTTACCAGCCATACAAAAGGATAAAATAATATTAAGAGCACCCTAAGTATATGACTAGAAAAAAAAGCGATACCTTCTGGGTGTAGGGCTGCCACTGTTTTTGGAGTGACTTCGGCAAATATCAGTATTACTAGTGTTAGCGATATTGTTGCAATAAATATACCAGCATCACCATAAAGGCGAATAGCTATGACTGTTGCAATTGCCGAGGCAAGAATATTGACAAGGTTGTTGCCGATCAAAATGATGCCAATCAGCTTGTCTGGACGCATTAAAAGTTTATAGGCTTTTCGGGCTCCACGATGATTTTTTTTTAGGTGATCTAACCGATACCGGTTGAGAGACATCATCGCGGTTTCTGAGCTGGAAAAAAATGCTGATAGTATTAACAGGCCGCCGAGAATAGAAAATAGCAACCCTATGGGAGCGTCGTTCAAAGAATGTAGAACCTTTTTTTCTTATAAGTTATGTATGTTGAAGAATTTTGTGTAGATTGGCAAGCATTCTATGATTATATCAATATGTTATTGATACCTCAGGTGTTTATATTTCTAGACTCTTTGGTTGTTTAACTGAAAAGCAGCATCTCTAAAACGAATTTGGTACCCCAGTAAGCAATAGCTAAAGTGGTGAACCCAGTCAAAGTCCAGCGTATGGCAGTTTTCCCTCTCCAGCCTTTTGTGTGCCTACCCCAAAGTAAAATAGCAAAAAATATCCAAGAAAAAATCGAGAAAAATGCTTTATGAGCAAGATGTTGTGCAAAGAAATCTTCAAAAAATATCAAACCTGTTGCTAGTGACAGCGTTAATAAGCCAAAACCAATCCAGAGTGTTTCAAATAAAAGAGACTCTATTGTTTGAAGAGACGGAAAAATTTGCGGAAAGCTTCCAAAGTGCTTATGGCGTAATCTCCACTCTTGAAGAGATAAAAATAATGCCTGAAAGGCGGCAAGAGTCAATAAACTGTAGGATAAAATCGACGTTAAGACATGAAAACCTATCTGGATTGAAACTTCAGAGGAGGCTATTTTAGCATTTTGGGTTGTCATAGCCAAAAAAAGTATTAGTGCGCTTAGGGGAAATAAAGCCAAAAATAAATTTTGGAGCTGTTTGCGATGGCGACTGCTTAGCACAATGAAATTAACTGTAAAAGTAATGACGGTTGCCATTGGAATCAGGCTAAAGCTGACCCCTTGATCAGTGATCAGCCACTGGAGGCTTGCGTAGCCATTAGCAGCTATAGCCAAAGTTGCGATTAAGAGGAAAACAGTAGTTCTTTGTGCTGTGTCCTTGCTAAGCTGCAAAGCCAGATAAAAGCCTGAGATCAGGTAAAGTATAATTGAAGCAGTAGCGGCAAACATAGTATGTTTTGTTCTTTTATTATTTATGTCGAGGTTGTAATAATATCAAAGTGTGTCACAAATATGGTTGGGCGAAAAGAGCTGATATATGCCTGTTAGTTTTTAAAAGAAAGACTTTGCGCTAGGATAAAAAATCCTGAATGCATTTTTCAGGAATTGGGCCTAAGAAAATAACCGGCAATATTAAATTATAAAAATCGAAACAAGATTGATTTAAATTATATATAAAAATATTTGAGATATAATAAAAGAAAGAACCTAATTGACTAATCCTATGATGGCAAATTAACCATGGCAATTTTTGAGAATCTTGGTAAGCGCTTAGCCAGCTCCTTTAAAAAAATTTCTGGTAAAGCAAACCTTACTGAGGAAAATATTCAGTCTACCTTGAAAGAAGTGCGAATGGCTCTTCTTGAGGCAGATGTCGCTTTGCCAGTAGTAAAAAACTTTGTTGAAGCTGTCAAACAGCGGGCTCTAGGGCAGGATGTTGCCAAGAGTCTTACTCCGAGTCAGCAGTTCCTAAAAATTGTTCAAGCTGAGCTAGAGCATGTGATGGGCGATAGCAATGAGGAGCTAAATCTTGCTGCCCAAGCGCCAGCCGTTATTTTGGTGGCCGGCTTACAAGGGGCTGGTAAAACCACCTCTGTTGTAAAATTGGCAAAATTTCTCGTCGAACAGAAAAAGAAAAAAGTGATGGTTGTAAGTGTCGATATTTATCGTCCGGCCGCAATAAAGCAGTTGGAGATCTTGGCGAATGAAGTCGGTGTTGACTTTTATCCCAGTGATTCCTCGCAAAAGCCTGTCGATATTGCTTCAGGCGCCCTTAAATCTGCCAAGATCAAGTTTATGGATGTCCTGTTGATTGATACAGCGGGGCGTCTTCACGTTGATAGCGACCTGATGAATGAAATTCAGCTCATACATGCAGCAGTTAATCCAATAGAAACACTATTTGTCGTTGACGCCATGATTGGGCAAGATGCAGTTGTTACTGCCAAAGCCTTTAACGATGCCTTGCCTTTAACTGGGATTATTCTCACCAAGGTAGATGGAGATGCTCGTGGCGGTGCGGCACTCTCTGTCCGGCAGGTGACAGGAAAACCAATTAAGTTTTTAGGAGCCGGAGAAAAAACAGATGCACTAGAGCCTTTTTATCCAGAGCGAATAGCGTCTCGCATACTCGGGATGGGCGATGTTATGTCGCTGATTGAAGAGGTTGAACAAAAGGTTGATCGCAAGAAAGCAGAGCAACTAGCAAAAAAATTTTCACAAGGCAAAAGGTTTGATTTAAATGATTTAAGGGATCAATTACAGCAAATGAAAAATATGGGCGGACTATCTGGAATAATGGAGAAGTTGCCTGGGTTGGGAAATATGCCGCAAATGGCTGCAAAAACAAATATGGTTGAAAATGTCTCTCGAATGAGATTTATCATTGATTCAATGACCAAGTTGGAACGCAGTAAGCCAGAAATTTTAAATGGATCTCGTAAGCGTCGAATTACCAAGGGTTCCGGTACCACTCTTCAAGATTTAAATCGTTTATTGAAGCAGCACAAACAGATGGGCGTGATGATGAAAAAAATGAAAGGCAAGGGCATGCTGCGTATGATGCAAGGAATGTCTGGAAATGTGCCTTTTTAAGAATCTTTTCATGATCGAGGCTCTGTTATCATTGAAGCTGCAGCAATCGGAACCCCTTTAATGGCATCGAATATTTATGGAATTTGGGGTACGATACAAGATCAAAAACTGAATTAGCGTATCAGCTAGGAAATCCAGATGCACTTTTGAAATACATGAAAAAGCTCTTATCGAATCCAGACTTGGCGACTAGCTGTGGTGCTGCAGCTAGAGAGCGAGCCATTAATCAGTTTGATGTAAGCGTACTTGCCAAGCATTGGTTAAATTTTTACCTGACTCATGCTCGTTAGAGCGCTGTATTTTTTATATAGTAGCTGGGGAATTTGATTCTAGGACTAGCAATAGCTAGCTCGTGATCGGTAAATTTGCAGTGATATTTTAAAAAATAAAAAAAATAGCAGCCTAATTTATCTAATCCATTTTTGGCCTAAAACTATACACATTAAGATCTTTTGGATATAATTGCGCGCCTTTGAGTGCGCTCGGTTTTTTTATGCTGCGTTATTGCGTTAATTACTAATGCAGCGAACAACCGGTAAGTTGAAATAGTTAATAAAAAAGAGAAGCTCCATGGTTACAATTCGTTTAGCTCGCGGGGGCTCTAAAAAACGCCCTTTTTATTACATTCATGTTACCGACAGTCGTCGGGCGCGTGATAGCAAGTACATAGAAAGAATAGGCTTTTTTAATCCTATAGCGCGAGGACAGGAAGAGCGTCTCCGTGTAGATGCTGATCGAGTGCAGCACTGGGTTGGGCTAGGCGCAGGTATGAGTGATCGTGTTTCCCGCTTAATAAAAGAATCTGTTGTAGCCTGATGCTAACAAGATTTTTTGACTGAAGTGAACCTAAATTATACTGCTTCTGGCTCCTCGAGCCCATCAGATCTTATGGTAGTGGGGCGAATTACCACTGTTCATGGTATTAAGGGATGGGTAAAAATTCACCCATATACTGATGAACCAGAAAGTATTTTTGATTATAAACCTTGGTGGCTACAAACAGATCAGGGTTGGAAAAAGATTCAAGTTGCCCAGTACAAGGTGGCGAGCCAAGATTTGATTGTTCAAATATTAGATTTTGATGATAGAGATATTGCTCGACAGGAGCTATGTCAAAGAAATATTGCAGTAGAGCGATCAGAGTTTCCGGAATTAGACTCAAATGAGTATTACTGGTATCAGCTTGAAGGGCTCAGGGTCATCTCAATTCAAGGCGGAATCGACTTAGGTGTTGTGACTGGCCTGATGGAAACCGGAGCAAATGATGTGCTTGAGGTAAAGGGCGATATCGATAGCTTGGATTTTAAAGAGAGATTGATCCCTTACACAAAACAAGTTGTTTTAACTGTAAATCTTATCTCGAAAAAGATTGAAGTGAACTGGAATGCTGAATTTTAAGAGCACCAAGTAAAACGCTAGGGTCATCAGAGAAACTACGGAGGCGAGGCAATGAAGGTAGCTTTGGTGACGCTATTTCCGGAAATGTTTGATGCGGTGCTTAATTATGGTGTAAGCGGACGCGCTGTTAAGCTTGGTCTTGTTGATGTTGGAATGTTTAACCCTAGAGTACATACTGTTGATCGCCATCAGACCATAGACCATAGACCATATGGCGGCGGCCCCGGAATGGTTTTGATGATTGAACCATTGCGTCAATCCATCAGAGAAGCACGAGAGTGGATAGGAGATAAAGCTAAGGTTGTTTATTTATCTCCCCAAGGAAGAGTATTAGACCAAGAGGGTGTAAAGTCATTGATTGTCGAGCAGAATCTTATATTGATTGCTGGACGATACGAGGGTGTAGATGAGAGGCTGATTGAGCTAGAAGTTGATGAAGAATGGTCTATTGGTGACTATGTTCTTAGCGGTGGAGAGTTGGCTGCTATGGTGATAATGGACACAATAGTGCGTCAGCTTCCTGGAGTTCTAGGTCATAAGGAGTCTGCACAGCAAGACTCATTTTCAGAGGGTTTATTGGACCATCCTCACTATACAAGACCTGAATGTTACGAAAATTTGAAAGTTCCAGATGTATTATTGTCAGGAAATCATAAAGATATTAAGCACTGGCGGCTAACAGAGTCACTAAAAAGAACTTGGCAGAGACGGCCAGACTTACTGGAAGGTATGAGGCTTAATGCAGAGCAACAAGAAATACTTGATAGCCTAGCTAAACATAGTGTTTCAAAAGAGTCGACTGACGAAAGCAAGTAGATTGTTTTCCTCTCTGCTCGACGCTACTCAAAAAAA
>TARA_B110000503_G_scaffold141685_1_pt1 | contig 25170 bp, 22 predicted proteins | sample TARA_B110000503 | Tara Oceans TARA_B110000503 (sample SAMEA4397472) | marine metagenome | biome: Polar Biome; feature: [SRF] surface water layer (ENVO:00010504); material: water (ENVO:00002006), including particulate matter (ENVO:01000060) such as... | depth 5 m | reverse complement strand
TGCTCTACCCCTGAGCTACTTTCGCAAATTGGATTGCAAATGTAAAACAAAAAATTAAAAAAAATAAATTAAACTCACTTAAATAAGTTTCCATATTTAAGAGTTTAAAATTCTTTTAATTTCATTTAATTTAATAAGTGCTTCAACGGGCGTTAATTCATCTATATTTAAAGATAAAATATCTTCTTTTAGCCCTTCCAATTTGGGGTTATCAAGATTAAAAAAACTTAATTGAAGATCTGAATCTTCAATTGTTTTACTGTTTTTATTAAACTCATGAGATTTTTCTAACTTATTTAATATTTTTTTTGCTGATAAAATAAGTTGCTTGGGCATACCCGCCATTCTAGCTACATGAATTCCAAAACTATGAGCACTTCCACCTGGAACTAGTTTTCTTAAAAAAATCACATTATCTGCTGTCTCTTTAATCGAAACATTTGCATTACTAATTCTTTTAAATGAATCTGCCATCATATTAAGTTCATGATAATGAGTAGCAAATAAAGTTTTAGGTTTATAAGGATGATCATGTAAAAATTCTGTAATAGCCCATGCTATAGAAATTCCATCGTAAGTACTCGTTCCTCTACCAATCTCATCTAACAAAATCAAACTTCTACTTGAAATGTTATTAATAATTGCTGCTGCCTCATTCATTTCAACCATAAAAGTTGATTCTCCAATCGAAATATTATCGCTAGCACCAACTCTTGTAAAAATTTTATCTACTACCCCCATTTTAACTTGTTTTGCAGGAACAAAACTTCCAATTTGAGCCAATAAAACAATTAGGGCAGTTTGTCTAAGAATAGCTGATTTACCAGACATATTTGGTCCAGTTATCATCAAAATTTGATCTTTTTTGTTATTTAACAAAATGTCATTGGGAATATAAGGGTTTTCAAATGTCAATTGAGATTCAATAACAGGATGTCTCCCTTCTATAATTTTTAATTCATTTGAATTATCGATTAAAGGCTTTGAATAGTTACTCATTAGCGCTTTTTCAGAAAAACCACACAAGCAATCTAAAACTGCTATCCAATTCGAATTTTCTTTAATCAAATGGATAAAAGGAATTACCTTTTGAATTAATTCTTCAAAAATTTTATTTTCAAGCTTTAAAATATTTTCTTCTGCACTTAAAATTTTCGATTCATATTCCTTTAGTTCATCAGTAATATACCTCTCAGCATTTACTAAAGTTTGCTTTCTAACCCATTCATTAGGGACTTTATTTTTGTGAATGTTTCTTACTTCTAAATAATATCCAAAGACATTATTAAAACTAATTTTTAAAGATGAAATTCCTGTTTTTTCTTTTTCTTTTTCTAAAATTTGATCTAAGTAATCTTTTCCAAATTTAGAAAGGGTTCTTAATTTGTCAAGATCAATATTAAACCCAGTTTTTATGACATTTCCTTTCGAAATAATAACAGGGGCATCATCATCTAATACGGAGCCAATTAAACTTATTAAAGAGTCACAATTATCTAAAGAGTTCTCGATTTTTTCAATAAACTTATTTGAGTATGATGTTAGCAGCTCTTTTATGGGCTTTATATTATTTAATGTATGCTTTAATTGGACTAATTCTCTAGGATAAATTTTTGAGGTTGCTACTTTAGCCATTATTCTTTCTAAATCACTAAAGGATTTTAGTTTAAAAGCTACATCCGTTAAGCAATTATTATTTTTTACAAAAAAGTCAACAGTTCCATGTCTGAATTCTAATTCTTTAATGTTTAAAATTGGATGAATAATCCATCTTTTAAGCATTCTACCACCCATGGGAGTAGACGTATAGTCTATTACATCTAATAGACAAACTCCATCTCTGGAATTACTACTTAAAAGTTCCAAATTAGACATTGTAAAACGATCCATCCAGACATGATTTTCATCAATTATTAAATTAACATTAGTAATATGTGAAAGTTTTGAATGCTGAGTTTCTTCAAGGTAATGAAGGATTGACCCGCAAGATAATATGCCTAAATTATCTTTTTTAATTCCAAAGCCTTTAAGGCTAGTTACATTTAATTTATTTTTTATTTTTTCTAATGCATAATCTTTATTGTAAACCCAATCATCTAAATAAAAAATTGAATTATAATTTCCAAAGAGTGAATTAAAATCTTTTTTAATTTTTTTAGAAATTAATATTTCTTTAGGCTCAAAGCTTTGAAGTAAATTTTTAACGTAATCTAATTCTCCTTCTGAAATCAACAATTCTCCTGTTGAAATATCTAAAAAGGAAATACCATACTTGTCCTTAATATTAAATATTGAAGCAAGAAAATTATTTGATTTTTTATCTAAAATTCCATCATTTAAAGCGACACCAGGTGTTATAAGTTCAGTAACTCCTCTTTTAACAATAGATTTAGTTGTTTTAGGGTCTTCTAATTGATCACAAATAGCGACTCTTTCTCCAGCCTTCACTAGTTTATGTAGATAAGTATTTAAAGAGTGATGAGGAAACCCAGCTAACTTAGTTTCACTGTTACTTCCGGCCCCTCTTTTAGTTAAAACAATCCCTAAAATTTTGGAAGTTTTAACTGCATCTTCGTGAAAAGTTTCATAAAAATCTCCTACCCTAAATAGTAATAATGCATCAGGGTATTTTTTCTTGATTTGATTATACTGTATCATCAAGGGAGTAACTTTTTTTATTTCTTTTTTCAATTTATATATGATTAAAAGCTAATTTACTATTATTTAGAAATTTAATCTATTACTTTGTAAAATCTTAACAATAAGTATATTATTCTAAATGAGAAAATTAAAAAATAGTGAGCTTGGAAGGATTGAAATTAATGAATTTAAAAAAACTCCAAAAACTCCATTAATTATAATTTTAGATGATATTAGAAGCTTGAACAATATTGGTTCAATATTTAGAACATCAGATGCTTTTTTAATAGAAAAAATTTATTTGTGTGGAATTACTGCATGCCCTCCCAATAAAGACATTCATAAAACAGCTTTAGGGTCTACAGAAAGTGTTGATTGGGAATATTCAGAAAACATTGAAGATCTTGTTAAAAATCTTCAAAAAGAAAAAATATTCATATGGAGTGTTGAACAGGCTGATGACTCTAAAAAGTTAGGAAATTTAACTATTTCTAGAAATATTAAACACGCTTTAATTTTCGGAAATGAAGTAAAAGGAATTTCTCAAAGTGTAGTTAATTTATCAAATGACGTTATAGAAGTGCCTCAATTTGGAACCAAACATTCTTTAAACGTCTCTATTTGTTCTGGAATTCTAATTTGGGAATTCTTTAAGAATTTATCTTAATTTTCTTTTTATTCTAAATAGTAATTCTAGATAATCAGCATGGTTTTCAACAAAATCTAAATCTGAAATATCTATAAATACTATATTTAAATCAGCCCTGTTCTTTAAATAATTTATGTAAGCATTATTTATTTTATCTAAATAATCTTTACTTATATCTTTCTCATAGTCTCTTCCCCTGCTATTTATGTTTGAAAGTAATTTTTCTGTTTTTTGTAAAAGATAAATAACGAGATTCGATTTATATAAATCTTTAGTCATGAAATAATAAATATCTCTAAACAATTTAAAATCAACTTCAGATAAAGTAACTCCGGCAAAAATTAATGATTTAAATATGTCATAATCAAAAACTACACCAGGCTTAAACAAATCCATTTGATTTTTAAAATCATTTAACTGTCTGCACCTATCAATAAGAAAAGTAAGCTCTAGATTTAAAGCATATCTCTTTGGATCTTTATAAAATTTATCTAAAAAAGGATTTTCTTTAAATTCTTCCAATATTAAATTTTTGTTTAAATCAGTTGAAAGTTTTTTTGATAAAGTTGTTTTCCCGACTCCAATGTTTCCTTCAACAACTAAATTATCAAATGAATTCATAAGATCCATTACGGGCATTTTTAAACCCACTTCTAGTTCCTGTATTGAATCCAAATCTGTCAAATTATTTTTTAAATCTAATATTGTAGTTTTCAATATCGGATGAACTTTACTTTTTGCAATATCAAATAAAGGAAGAAGAACAAAAGCCCTTTGGTGAAGACGAGGGTGAGGTATTTGAAGCTCTGGTAATTCAATTACTTGGTTTTCATAGAATAAAATATCAATATCAATTGTTCTTGACTCATAGGTTTTATCGCTAGTTCTTAATCTTCCCCCATCTTTCTCAATTTTAATTAAGTTTTTTAATAAGTCTAAGGGTGATAAGTCTGTATTAACCGCTATACAACAGTTATAAAAATCTTCACCCACAAAACCTAAAGCAGGTGTTTGATAAGTTTTTGAAATTGAAACAACATCTCCAATTTTTTTGTCAATTAAGCTAATAGCTGATTGTATATACTTTTTTTTATCACCTAAATTACTTCCAATTGACAACAAGACTCTAAACTTATTCATAAAGCCAAAATAAAGAAAAGAATTTATAATATCTTATCTTTGTTAGTGTAGTCTAATTCAATTTTTAGAATTAAAAATGTCAGAATCAAAAAAAAATTTAGCTCATAAAATATACTTATATCTTGCTGCTTTATTTATCACTTCATTAGTTGTTTCAAATTTAATTTTTCAAAAATTTTTTTACTGGTATCCTTTTGATTTATCAATCGGGGGAATTCAATTATTTGAACTTTCTGTAGGTATTTTACCCTATCCAATAACATTTTTAGTCACAGATTTAATTTCAGAAATTTATGGTCAAAAGAAAGCTAATCAAGTTGTTATAGCTGGCATTTTTGCTTCATTTTTTTCATTACTCATAATATTAATTTCTGACAGTGTGCCTGCATTATCTTCATCTCCGCTAGATAATGAAACTTTTTCTAAAGTGTTTTCTTTATCTGGATTGGCTGTACTAGCCTCAATGTCAGCTTATTTGTTTGCTCAATTTATTGATATTAAGATTTATCATTTTTGGAAAACTTTAACAAAAGGAAAAATGTTATGGCTTAGGAATAATTTTTCAACTTTTAGTTCTCAAATAATTGATACAGTAACCGTAATTTCTTTACTGTGTTTATTTCAAGTATTAAGCTGGGATAGTTTTTGGGGTTTAATAATCTCTGGAATTGTTTTTAAAATAGTTATGGCATTATTAGATACTCCGCTACTATATCTTTTTGTTTATTTTTTTAGGAAAAAATTTGATTTAAAAATTGGTGAAGAAATTAAATTTTAGTTAATCTCAATATTTACAACTAATCCTTCGTTAGACCTTACATTAAAAACTGTATCGTCGTCAAAAATCAAATATTGTCCTTTAATTCCAACTAATTTTCCGGAAAAGCTATTTTGTTTGATAATATTTAAACTTTTAGGGTTTACAGGATGTCTTTTGACTGGATAATTTATGTTAAACTCTTTATATGATTGTTCTTTACATAAGTTTAAAGTCTCTTCTGGCAATAATTTTAATGAATTTATTCTTTCCGTTTCAAGATCAATTTTAGTGCTGTCTGTTTTAAGCATTTCTCTCCAATTGGTTTTATCTGAATAGTGTTTTTTAAGTTCAACTTCAGTAATCCCTGCTAAATAACGATTTGGTAATTCTGCAATTTGCACTGCCTTAATAGCTCCTTGATCAATCCATCTAAAGGGAACTTGGGTTTTTCTTGTTACTCCGACTTTAATTTCACTAGAAAAAGCTAAATAAACAATATGTGGTTTTAATTGAATTGACTTTTCATATTCTAAATTTCTTTCTTCTATATTTAAATGAGCTTTACTTAACTCAGGCTTCATAATCCATTGTGCAGTACTTGGAAGTTCAAAAAAACATCTTTTACAATATCCCTGTCTATAAGTTTCTAAGTTAGACTGACAACTTAAACATTCATATCCCTTAAATTTCAATTTTATTGTTTTATCAATTAATTGATTCACATGAATAAGGTCATTCTTAAAATTTAGAAAATAATCAACTTGATTATTATTCTCTACCATCATTTTTGTTAAAACACCTTGGAACATATTAAAAAATATAAATTAAATTTATATAATTAAAGATAACACAAAAATGCCTTTTTCTTTTCTTAATACAGTAATGACTTGGGTTCTAAAAAAAAGAATTCACCAAATTGAACTGTTCATGAAATATCCATTAGAAGTTCAAGACGAAGTATTGACTACTTTATTAAAAAGTGCAGTAAATACGGAATTTGGAAAAAAACATGATTTTAAATCAATAAAAAATTATGATGGGTTTTCAAAGAAGGTACCTATCACTACTTATGAAGATTTTTTTAAATTAATCGATAGATCTATTAAAGGAGAACAAAATATTTTTTGGGGCAGTCCAATTAAATGGTATGCACAATCTAGTGGAACTACAAATTCAGTTAGTAAGTTTATTCCGGTAAGCAATGAATGCCTTGAAAACTGTCATTTTAAAGCAGGTAAAGATGTCCTTTGTATGTATATCAAAAATAATATAAATTCTAATTTGTTTTCTGGAAAATCTCTTAGGCTAGGTGGAAGTAAAAAATTATATGAAAATAACAACCATTATTTTGGAGATTTATCAGCGATTCTAATAGATAACTTACCTATTTGGGCTGAAATGATTAGCACACCAAATAATGAGATTTCACTTATGGAGAAGTGGGATGAGAAAATTGATGCTATTGTAAATAATACTTTAAATGAAAATGTTACAAGTTTAGCTGGTGTCCCTTCATGGATGCTAACACTATTAAATAACATATTAGTTAAAAGTAAAAAAACCAGTATCAATGAAGTTTGGGAAAATCTAGAAGTATATTTTCATGGTGGTGTAAACTTTAATCCTTATCGAAATGAATTTAAAAAAATATTTTCTAGTGATGTAAGGTTTTATGAAATTTACAATGCGTCAGAAGGATTTTTTGCTATACAAGACAGAAATGATTCAAATGAATTATTGTTAATGCTTGATTATGGAATTTATTACGAGTTTATTGAAAGCAAGTATTATGGAAAATTAAATCAAAAAATCATTAATCTTTCGCAAGTCAAAAAAAACATAAACTACGTTATGATTATTTCTACTAATTCTGGTCTTTGGAGGTATGTTATTGGCGACACCATAAGGTTTAGTTCGACTTTCCCATTTAGAATTAAAATTACCGGGAGAATTAAAAACTTTATTAATGCATTTGGAGAAGAGTTAATTATTGAAAATGCGGAAAATGCATTAGAAAAAACACTCACAGATCATAACTCATCTATAGTAGAGTATACTGCGGCACCATTTTTTATGAAAGAATCAGGTTCTGGACATCACGAATGGTTAATTGAATTTAAAAAAATTCCAAAAGATTTAAAAAAATTCACTAGTGATTTAGACAAAAATATTCAAAAATTAAACTCAGACTATAAATCAAAAAGATTTAAAAACATCACAATGTCCGAGCTAGTAATTAAAGTAGCACGAAAAGATTTATTTTATGATTGGCTTAAGAAAAAGAAAAAATTAGGAGGACAGAATAAAATCCCTAGACTATGCGATAACAGAGATTTGATTAGAGAATTATTAGAATTAAATAACTAAGAGGCTGCTTTTAAAACATTTAAACTTGAGCTTGATAATTTACTTACAATATAATTTTTATCAATATGTAATTTTTTTCTTTTTGTGCTAGGCATTTCAAACATAGCATCATTTAGGATCACTTCACAAATAGATCTTAAGCCTCTGGCTCCTAATTTATATTCTAAAGCTTTTTCTACTATATGATTCAGACCTTCATTATCGAAAGAAAGTTTAATTTCATCTATTTCGAAAAGCTTTTGATATTGTTTAATTAAAGCGTTTTTTGGATCTGTTAAAATAGACCTTAAGGCTTTCTTGTCTAAATTATTCATATAAGACAATACTGGTAATCTTCCTAGAATTTCAGGTATAAGTCCAAAATCTTTAAGATCTTTTGGAGAAATATATGTAAGTAAATTTTCTGAGTTTATTTCTTTTTTAGATGCATTTTTGTACCCAACTACTTGCATATTTAATCTTTTGGAAATAATTCTTTCAATTCCATCAAAGGCCCCTCCAGCTATAAATAATATATTTTGAGTGTCCATTTCTATAAACTTTTGATCCGGATGTTTCCTACCTCCTTTAGGTGGAACATTTACTACCGCTCCCTCTAACAACTTCAATAATGCTTGTTGTACTCCTTCTCCAGAAACATCACGAGTAATAGACGGGTTATCACTTTTTCTGGCTATTTTATCAATTTCATCTATAAAAACTATTCCTCTTTCAGCTTTAGATTGATCATAATCAGAAGCTTGTAAAAGTCTAGTTAAAATAGTTTCTACATCTTCTCCTACATACCCTGCTTCTGTTAAAACTGTTGCATCGACTATCGCTAATGGAACGTCAAGCATTCTTGCAATAGTTTTAGCAATTAACGTTTTACCGGTACCTGTCTGTCCAACAATAAGAATATTGCTTTTATCAATTTCTATATCGTTTTTAGAGTCTCTTTGATTCAATCTTTTATAATGATTGTATACGGCAACAGATAAGATTTTTTTAGTATGGTCTTGTCCTATAACATAATCGTCTAAGAAAAGTTTTATTTCTTTTGGTTTAGAAATCTTAAATTCTTCTTTTGATGATTTACTATCCTCTTTCTTAGATTCTTCTAAAATAATGCCATAAGCCTGTTCTATACAACTATCACAAATATGGGCTTCTTGCCCTGCAACAAGTAAGTTAGTTTGGGCCTTACTTAATCCACAGAAAGAACAGATTAAATTTTTATCTGACATATTATTTTCTTTTTAAAACTTCATCAATCATACCATATTTTTTTGCTTCTTCAGCCTTCATCCAGTAATCTCTATCGCTATCACTATGAACTTTATCATATTTTTGACCCGAATGATTAGCAATTATATCGTATAATTCTTTTTTTAATTTACCTATTTCTCTAGCAGTAATTTCAATATCTGAAGCTTGTCCTTGCGCTCCTCCTAAAGGTTGGTGAATCATTACCCTTGAGTGAGTGAGTCCTGATCTTTTTCCTTTTTGACCAGCACACAACAAAACTGCTGCCATTGAAGCTGCAATCCCAGTACAAATTGTAGCAACTTCTGGGTTAATAAATTGCATTGTATCATAAATCCCCAACCCTGCATAAACAGAGCCTCCAGGAGAATTAATATATATCTGTATGTCTTTATCTTTGTCTGTACTTTCTAAAAAAAGCAATTGCGCTTGAATTATATTAGCTATAGAGTCGTTAATTCCAGTTCCTAAGAAAATGATTCTATCCATCATCAGTCTTGAAAAGACATCCATTTGAGCAACATTAAGCTGTCTTTCTTCTATAATATACGGAGTCATACTACTGACTAATTTATCATAGTAAAGGGAGTTAATACCGTGATGTTTTATAGAATATTTTTTAAATTCTTTAGAGTAATCCATAGTTCTAGTTATTATCTTATTGAAATAAAGTTAATTAATTTTTAGCATAGGCCATTTCAATGAATTTCTCATATGAAACTTTATTGTTTTTAAATTTAAGGTTTAACTTAAATAACTTAATTAATTTTTGGCTTAACAATTGATCTGAAATTCTTTTAACCTCTTCTTTGTTAGATAAAACTCTTTCTGAAATAGAATCTAATTCTTTTTCGTCAGGATTGTTTTGACCATATTGTTTCATTTGAATTTTGATTAAATCCTTTGAAAAGTTTTTAATTTGCTCAAAATCAATTTTAATTTCATTTTCTTCAATAATTTTCCCCTCAATCAGCTGGTATCTTAAACCTTTTTCAGATTTCACATACTCCTCTTCAGCTTCTTTTTCAGACAATTTATTTTCTCCAGCTGTCATCATCCATTTTTTCAGAAAAGAAACAGGCAAATCAAATTTTGTATTTTCTATTAAATAATCATTAATATCGTTTAAAAGTTTTTGATCAGTTTGATTAACAAAATTAGCTTGAGCATCTGACTTTAATTTATCTTTAAATTCAGTTACAGATTTAATTGCATTTTTTCCAAATAGTTTGTCAAATAATTCTTGATCTAAATCAGCAGGCTGTCTTTCGTTAATTTCCTTTAATAAAAATTTAATTTCTTTAATTTGATCTTTGTTTTGATCATTTAATTTTAAATGAAACGACAAATCAGAATCCTCATTAAAAAGTTTTTTGGTTTTTAAATCTATGCTTTCTCCTATTTTTAAATTTTTAAAAGCTTCTTTATTTGATTTTTCTTTTATGTTTTTTAATTGAAAAGTTGAAGGGTTATTCACCTCTAATTCTTCGTTAGTAAAAGTTCCTGTAATCTCAAATCCATCTTCAATTATATTTTTAGAAACTAACTTTCCGTATTGATTTTGCATGTTCTTAATTTGATCTTCTATCATTTTAGAATCAATTTCAATTTCAAAAGAAGGAATGGCTTTTTTATTTTTAAAAGAAACTTCAAACTTAGGAGAAAGACCAATTTCGAAATCGAATGCCAAGTTCTCAGAATTCCAATCCAAACCTGCTTGTTCAATTGGCATAGGATTTCCTAAGACCGCTATCTTCTCATCCTTCAAAAAATCATTTAAGGTTTTCTGCATAAGCTTATTAATTTCATCTACTTTGACAGAAAGGCCATATTGCTTTTTAATTAAACCTATTGGAGTGTGACCTTTTCTAAAACCAGGGATGTTAGCTCTTTTCCTGTAATCAGTTAGAACTTTTTCTACATTTGAATTATAATCTACTTTATCAATAGAAACTGTTAAAATTGAATTAAGCTTGTCTATATCTTTTCTTGAAACTTTCATTATTTAATCTAAAAATTAGTGCGTAAAAATAGGTCTTTTTACAAAGGTGACCAACTTTTAAGATTTTAAAAAATTTAATGTTTCTGTAACAAAATCTTTAAGGTTTTCCGCATGAACCCAATGACCGGAATCAGATATATTTACTAATTTAAAATTTGGGAAATGTTCATGAATTTTTGAAATGTTTTTATCGTTTATATAATTCGATTTCTTTCCTTTAATAAATAGTGTTTCACCCTGAAAAAACAAATCGGATGGAAGAGCCTTCTCTATTTCACTTAAGTTATCATAAATAATATCTAAATTAATTTTAAATGCAAGTTTTGAATTATTTTTTCTAAATAAATTTTTTAATAAAAATGCTCTAAAAGATCGATCTGGAATAGATTTTGAAAGTGAAATATCCGCTTCTAACCTTGAATTAATTTTATTAAAATCTAAACTTTTTAAAGATTTTAATATGTTTATGTGATCATTTTTATAATATATAGGTAGTATATCTACAATAATTAATTTTCTAATATTTTCTTGGAACAAGCTAGAAAACATCATAGCTGTTTTTCCGCCCATTGAATGACCTATTAATGAAAATTTTGTAAGGTTATGGTAATCTACATAGTATTTTAAGTCATTTGCTAGAATTTCATAACTAAAGTTTTCGTTGTGAAAACTGTCTCCGTGATTTCTTTGGTCAATTAAATGAACTTTAAACCCATTTGCTGTCATTTTATTAGAATAAGATTTCCAATTATCAGACATTCCTAAAAATCCATGCAAAACAACCAAAATGTGACTTCCTTCACCGTATATTTTACTTTTTAACAGCATTCTTTATTTTTTGTAAATATAAATTTATTACATTTTCAATCCCTAAATACAATGATTCACAAATAATAGCATGCCCTATAGAAACTTCATCTAAAAATGGGATTTCAGAAACAAAATAATTAATATTATTAAGATTTAAATCATGCCCAGCATTTACTCCCATATTTAATTTATTTGCTAAAATTGAAGCTTCAATATATTTGTTCATTTCATTAAGGTTGCCTTTTTCAAAATTAACTGCAAATGACTCAGTATATAGTTCAACTCTATCTGCTCCACTTTCTTTTGCCCCTTCAATAAACTTAAGTTCAGGGTCAACAAAAACTGATGTTCTAATTCCATTACTTTTAAACTCGGAAATCACTTCTTGTAAAAAATTTTTGTTTTTAATAGTATCCCAACCTGAGTTTGACGTTATAGCATCTATTTTATCAGGAACAAGAGTAACTTGATCGGGTTTTATTTTATTAACTAAACTGATGAATTTATCAATGGGATTACCTTCAATATTAAATTCTTTATTTATTACAGTTGGTAAAATAATAGCATCATTATAAGTTATATGTCTTTCATCAGGTCTAGGATGAATAGTGATCCCATCAGCACCAAAAGACTGAATGTCTTTAGCCATTAAAATTAAGTCAGGATTATTTCCTCCTCTTGCATTCCTTATAGTTGCAATTTTATTGATATTAACACTTAATTTAACCATTCTGTATTTTTTTCAAAAATAGAGCTTTAGTCTAATTATATCTATCGTTTTTTAATTAATTTGCAACAGAATTAAATTAGTTTATATGAAAATTGCCGTCTATAGTCAAAGCTATGACAAGTCTACTAAAAAAGTGATGCAAGATCTTTTAGATATAGGTAATCAACATAATATAAAGTTTTATTTAGAAAGTGGTTTTTACACACTATTAAATATAAATTCCAATATTCTTTCGGCTGAAAATACTTTTTCATCTCACAAAGACTTGAATAACTCGTTTGATTTAATGATTACTATAGGGGGAGACGGTACTTTACTAAGGTCTGTTTCATTTGTTAGAAATTTAGATATCCCTATTATTGGAATTAACACAGGAAGGTTAGGGTTTCTTGCAACTATAAATCAAGATTTATTAAAACCTGAAATGAGTAAAATTCTTCTTGGAAAATATAGAATTGAAAAAAGAACTTTATTGGAAGTTAAAATTCAAGGAAGTAAATTAATTAATGAGTTTGGAATTGCGTTAAATGAGGTAACTATTGGAAGAAAAAACACTACTTCGATGATTAAAATTAAAACAATTTTAGATGGAGAATATCTAAACTCCTATTGGGCAGATGGGCTAATAATTTCTACACCAACTGGGTCTACAGGTTATTCTTTAAGTTGCGGAGGGCCTATTATGAGTCCGTTAAGTCAAACATTATCATTAACTCCAATAGCCCCTCATAATTTAAATGCTAGGCCTTTGATTATTTCTGATAAAACCAAAATTGAGTTATCTGTTTCAGGAAGAGAAAAATCTCACCTTCTTTCTCTTGATTCAAGAATAATTTCTGTTGAAAATGAAAGTTTAATTACTATTCAAAAGGCTAGTTTTAAAATTAATCTTGCATATTTCGATGAAAATAGTTTTTATAAATCTTTAAGGAACAAATTACTTTGGGGAGAGGACAGGAGAAATTTATAATTATTTTGTTTTTCTAACTCTTATGGCTTTTGAATTTTTTATATTTACTTCTATAATATGTTTAAACAATTTCTAAAGTTTATAAATTTAAGTGTAAAACAATTTTGTGATTGGATTAAAGATTACGACCAACCACGTTATTGTCCAAATTAAAATATAATGATAGAAGAAATATTAAAATCCCAACTCCCTAATCATGTAGCAATAATAATGGATGGAAATGGTAGATGGGCTAAAGATAAAAATAAGCAAAGAGTTTTTGGTCATGAAAATGGAGTTAAATCAGTTAAAGATTGTATTTCAGGCGTACTGAATCTAGGGATTCAAAACTTAACACTTTATGTTTTTTCTTTAGAAAATTGGAAAAGACCAAAATTTGAAGTTAAAGCACTTATGCATTTGCTAGTTAAGTCATTAGAAAATGAGCTCGAATCTTTAATCAAAGAAAACATTAAATTAACAGTAATTGGAGATTTTGAATCATTAAACCCTAATACTAGAGAAAAACTAAATGAAGTTATTTCAAAAACTTCAGGGAACAATAAGCTTAATCTTAACTTAGCTATTAGCTATGGATCAAGGCAAGAATTGGTGAATGCTATCAGGGCCATATCGAATAAAGTTAAAAATAACATAATTTCTGATGAAAACATTGACGAAAACATAATAAATGAGCATCTTTACACCCGAAATTTACCAAGCGTAGATCTCTTAATAAGAACTGGAGGAGAATATAGAATTAGTAATTTTTTACTTTGGCAAATTGCATATGCTGAATTATTTTTTACTAATATTCTTTGGCCTGATTTTAGAAAAGAAGATTTTTTTAAGGCAATAATTGAATATCAAAATAGAGAAAGAAGATTTGGAAAAATTAGTGAACAAAAATAAATTAAGGGTATTTTTTAATAACACTTTAAAAAACTACACCCTGTTAATGTTTTTAATCTTGAGCTATATTTCAAAAGCTCAAGAAATTGAATTCAATAAAGGAAACGAATATGTTATAGAAGAAATTTCAGTAACTGGATTAAAAAATTTTAATGAACAGACCGTAATCACCTATACTGGTTTAAGGCCTGGTCAGAAAATTAGAATTCCAGGTGAAGAGATTAGCTCGATAATAAGTAAGCTATGGAAACTTGATCTTTTCAGTGATATAAACTTTTACCTTACTAAGGTTGAAAACAATAAAGCAAGTATAGAAATTCAAATAGAAGAACTTCCTACTCTTTCTGAATTCATAATTACTGGATTAAAAAAATCCAAAATTGAAACTATAGTTAGTGATACTGAATTAAAAAAAGGAAAAAAAATTACTGAAAATTTTATCAAAACAACAAGAAACTATATTATAAATAAATATAAAAAAGTTGGTTTTTTAAACACAAAAGTATCAATAGATATAAAAGCTGATAGCAGTGAAGTTAATTTCAGTAAAATGTTAATCCATGTTGATTTGGGTGATAAAGTTAAAATTGATAAAATTAACTTTGTTGGCAATGAAATTGTTCAAGCCAAGAAATTAAAAAAGAAAATGAAAAACACCAAGACAAAACTCTTGGGAAGATTTTGGAAAAAATCAAAATATATCGAAAAAGATTATAAAGAAGATTTGACATCAATTATTGATTTTTATAAAGAAAAAGGATATCGTGATGCTAGAATAAAAATGGACTCCGTTGTTACTAATAACAACAATATCACTTTAAATATTGATATTGAAGAAGGTAATAAGTACTACTTTGGGAATATAACTTTTCTAGGTAACTCTGTTTACTCTGACAATCAATTATCAAGAGTTTTAGGTCTTTTTAAAGGGGATACATATAATGGAGTATTATTGAAGAAAAGAATTGCTGACAATACAAAGCCTGATGGAGAGGATTTAACAAATTTATATCAAAATAACGGATATCTATTTTCCAGTATAAACCCAGTAGAAGTTGCTGTTGAAAATGATACAATAAATTTTGAAATTAGAGTTGTAGAAGGAAAACCTGCTTATTTTAATAAAATTACTGTTGTTGGAAATACCAGAACCAATGATCATGTAATTTATAGAGAATTAAGAACAAAGCCTGGAGAACTATACAGTAAAGATAAGGTTGTAAGAACTGTTAGAGAGCTTGGACAAATGGGGTTTTTTGATCCCGAGCAAATTAGTCCAGATTTCAAAAATGTTGATCCTAACGCGGGAACTGTTGATATAGAGTATGGTGTTGTTGAAAAAGGTGCCAGTCAAGTTGAACTTCAGGGTGGTTATGGCGGAGGTGGTTTTATCGGAACTCTTGGCCTCTCTTTTAATAACTTTTCTGCTAGAAATTTACGCAACAAAGAGGCATACAAACCTGTTCCAATGGGAGATGGTCAAAGCCTATCATTGAGGTTTCAGGCAAATAGATTTTACAATACTTCTAGTTTTTCGTTTTCTGAACCTTGGCTTGGGGGAAGACAACCCGTTTCGTTTTCTGCATCTATATCTAGAACAAAACAATTTAGATATGACTACACGACTGGGTTAGCTAACAAAAATCAATTTTTTGAAATTTCTGGAGCTACTATTGGATTAGCAAAAAGACTGACAGTTCCTGATGATTATTTCACTCTACAACAATCCATTGGATACCAATACTATAATTTAAACAACTATTATACTGGTCTTTTTACTTTTGGAGATGGAAAATCTAATAACATAGCCTATACCATCGCATTATCTAGAGACAATACATATACAAACCCAGTTTTTCCAATGGGAGGTTCTCAATTTACGCTAAGCGGAAAATTTTCGTTGCCTTATTCTTTGTTTAACGATATCGATTATGCAGATTTAGGAAATCAAACAGCGTATCAAGATGATGATGGAAATGCAGATCAAGCAAAAATTGATCAGGAAAGATTTAAATGGCTAGAATTTTATAAAATAAAATTTAATGGCACCTGGTATACTAGAATAGTAGACAAATTCGTTTTAAGAACTCATGCTGAATTTGGTTTCTTAGGAGCTTACAACAATGATAGAGGAATTATTCCTTTTGACAGATTTTATTTAGGTGGTGACGGAATGTCTCAATATGCAATGGACGGAAGAGAAACTGTAGCTTTAAGGGGCTACACTAATCAATCTCTTTCTAGTCAAGAAGGTTCAACTATATATAATAAATTTTCTTTGGAATTAAGATATCCCATCACTCTAAAACCATCAGCTTCAATATTTGCATTAACATTTTTAGAATCAGGAAATGGGTATGATACTTTTAGAGATTTTAACCCTTTCAATTCTAAAAGATCTGCTGGACTTGGGATAAGAATTTTTATGCCAGCTTTTGGGCTTCTTGGTATTGATTTTGGATATGGATTAGACAGCGATGTTACTGGTGATTTAGAACCTCATGGTTGGGAAACTCATTTTGTAATCGGCCAACAGTTCTAGAATCGTTATCTTTATTAGAATAAAAAATCATAAGTGATAAAAAAAGGTATCACATATTTAATTTTCATTACTTTAATAAGTATTCAACTATGCTTTTCTCAAAAAACAGAAAGAATTGGCTATGTAAACATGGAATACATTCTTTCTAATTTGGAAGATTACAAGCTCGCTAATCAACAATTAGAAGTAAAAATAGGAGAATGGAAAAAAGAAATAGAAGAAAAAAAAAGTGAAATTAAAATTCTGAAAGACAGCTTAAATGTAGAAAAGCCTCTTCTGACATTTGAAATAATTCAAGATAGAGAGTCTGAAATAGATTTTGAGGAAAAACAATTAAATGATTATCAAATAAAACGATTTGGAGTAAATGGTGATTGGATAGTGCAAGAGTTAATGCTAATCAAGCCCATTCAAGATCAAGTAATGAATGTATTACAAACAATTGCTAAACAAAAAAAGTTTGATAAAATTTTTGATCAATCTGCAGATGCAATTATGCTATATTCCGAAAAAAAATACGATATTAGCGACCTAGTTTTAAAAAGTATTCTAAGAACAGAAGAATTAGAAAAACTTAATATTGAATTTGAGGATGAAAGATTTAATCCTGAATACGAAGCCAGAAAAAAAGAAATAGAAGAAAAAAAGGCTAAAAAAGCTGTTGAAATTAATTCTAAAAAAGAATTGCTTTTAAAACAAAAAGTAGAAAAGAGAAAAGAGTATCAACGAAAAAGAGATAGTCTTTTAAATTTAAAAAGAAAAAATAACCTTAAAAAAAGTTAAAAAATGAAAGTTTTTAAAACACTCAGTACCACAATTTTATTATTATTCGCAGTAATGACAATGACGGCTCAAAGCAAAGTTGCACATGTTGATTCGCAAGTATTAATCAGTTCAATGCCTGAAGTTAAGGAGGCTCAAGCTCAACTTGAAAAATTACAAAAAACTTATGCCACTGAAATTGATGCTTCAATGAAAGAATACCAAACAAAACTTCAAACATACTCTGCTGATGCTCAAAATCAAACAGAAGTTACCAATCAAGCTCGTCAAAAAGAATTAGCTGGAATGGAACAAAACATTCAACAATATCAGCAAACAGCACAGCAAGATGTTCAAAAAAAGCAAGCTGATTTACTTAAACCTTTAATCGATAAAGCTAAAGCAGCTATTCAAAAAATTGCAAAGGAACAAGGATTTGACTATGTTATAGATGCTACTCAAGGTGGAAGTTTAATTTTAGCTGGAGGAAAAGATTTAATGGAAGAAGTAAAGAAAGAATTAGGATTCTAATTTTTTTATTTTAATAAAAAACAAAAACTACCTAAAGAGATTTAGGTAGTTTTTTTTTATTTTTATTTAATGAATAATTCACCAATAGGTATTTTTGATTCTGGGATAGGAGGGATTACTATTTTTAATTCTATAAAGAAGCTATTACCTAAAGAAAATATTATATATTTTTCTGATAACTTAAATTCTCCCTACGGAAATAAGCCGATAGAAACAATACAAAAACTGAGTTACAATAACGCTCAGTGGTTACTAGAAAAAGGATGTAAATTAATTGTGGTGGCATGCAATACAGCAACAACAAATAGTATTTCAAACCTTAGAGATAAATTTAATTTACCATTTGTAGGGATAGAACCTGCCATTAAACCTGCAGCAATGAAAACTAAAACAGGTAAAATAGGAGTTTTAGCTACAAAAGGGACACTCTCTAGTAGTTTGTTTAATTTAACTTCAGCGGACCATGCTTCAAATATTGAAATTATAGAAAAAAATGGTGATGGATTGGTTAAGTTAATTGAAAATGGAATTTTTGAAGGAATTGAAATTGAAAACTTACTACATGAATATCTTGATTTTATGATTAATAAAAAAATAGATCATTTAGTTTTAGGGTGTACACATTACCCGTTTTTAAATAAAGTGATTTCGAAAATATTACCAAACTCGGTTAAAATAATTGATAGTGGAGAGGCTGTTGCTAGGCAAACAAAAGCTTTATTGATAAATAATAAAATTGAGAGCAATTGTAAGCAAGGTCATTATTCTTTTTATTATAATGGCGACTCAGCAACGTTAAATAAAGTTTTAAATCATAAATTTGAACTCAAAAGAATCTAATGGAAAAACATAACATTAAGTTTAAAGAAACAAGCAGAGAAGGTGAATTAGAATTTTACTCCAATATATTTTTATCTGAAAAAAGAATTGAATTTGAAAAAATTGAACAGGCAAAAAATTTTCCATTAATTCAACAAATTTTTTATTTGCCATTTGTTAATAAAGTGATCCTTAATAAGCACTCTGTTTATATAGAAAAATTAAACATTTTAGAGTGGAAAGATGTTCAGGATGAATTGTGTAAACAATTAGAAGATTTTTTGAATGACGGAGGATTGGTTAGCCAAGTTGAACTGAAAAAAACATCTCCTATCACTGTTTACGCAGAAAGCACTCCAAACCCTAATGCAATGAAGTTTGTGGTCAACAAGAAGCTTTTTAATGATGTTTATGAATTTAAAAAAGTTGAAGACACCAAGGAGGCCCCTTTAGCTAAATCATTATTTACTTTTCCTTTTATTCAAGAAATATTTTTTGATTTTAATTTCATTTCAATAATACAAAAACCTGATTCAAATTGGGATGAAAACATAATGGACGTTAGAGAGTTTATTCGATCATTTATTCAAGATGATAATACTATTATTTTTGAAGAAAATTTTATTAAAAAATCTGATCCTAAAATTATAGAAAATTTAGATGATATTTCTAAAAAAATTATTGAAATTATTGAAGAACATGTTAAGCCTGCTGTGGCATCTGATGGAGGTAATATTGTTTTCGAATCATATGATAACGAAACTAAAAAAGTTAATGTAATCCTTCAAGGTGCTTGTAGTGGATGCCCGTCTTCCACTATAACTCTTAAAAGCGGAATAGAAAATATGTTAAAAGAAATGCTTCCTGGAATGATTTCTAGTGTTAACGCTGTTAATGGTTGATGTTATTTGTTGAGAACGAAATTTTTTAGATAAGCTGGCTCAAAGTAGGCTAAGTCTTCAAAATTAGAATTTATAAAATTTTCGTAAGATAAATTAGCCATTTCTTTAGATGATGGAAAATTATCATTAGCTGAGAAGTTGAGATTTAAATTTTTCTTGATTAATCTCTCGCATTTCTCCTGACCACTTCCTATAAAGTGTAATTTAAAACTTGATAATAATCCCTTAAATGAATCATCATTTATAATTTCAGGTTTTTCTTTTTGAATCAAATTATAATTAAAATCATAAACAGCTGAATAGACCTCATCTCTTCTGGCATCTAATACAGGAACTATTAATCCTTTTTTAATTTTAACCTGTTTTGAAAGAATTAGTAAAGTTGATAGTGAAATCAATGGAATATCCAAAGCATAGCACAATCCCTTTGCCGCGGCAACTCCTATTCTTAAACCCGTATAGGATCCAGGACCTTTACTTACGGCTATAGCAGATAATTCGTTAATTGAAGTGTTTGATTCTTTTAAAACTTCCTGAATAAAAGCATGTAATTTGGTTGAATGAGAATAATTTTCATCATTTTTTTCCTTAAACGAGATTACTATTCCTTTATATGCTAATGAAATTGAACAATTTGTCGATGAAGATTCAATATTTAAAATGTAACACATTAGTTGACGTTGATAGGAACTCCAAAATAAAATTCTAAAACTTTAAGTTTAAAAATATAATCATATTTAGTTCTGATTAGTTCAGATTGTGCTAACTCAAATCGTTGTTTTGCTTGAGTAAAATCAAACGAATTCATAGCTCCAACTTCAAATTTACTTTGAGCATATTCAAAAGCTGATTTTCTAGCTACAACTAACTTCTGAGAGGCTACATAAGCCTTATAAGCTCCTTTTGAATCATTATAAGATTGATTCACTGTGTTTTCTAAGTCTAATTTTTTCTGCTCTAAAGAGTTAACACTTCGTAAAATATTTATTTTAGTTCTATTAACATTTGTCCTATTAGATAAATTATTTAAAATCGGAATTGAGAGACTTAATCCAAAATTTTGCCCTGCGTTCAAATCAAATTGTTGAGAAAAAGACAATGGATCTACCGATTTATATTTTGCATATGGTGCTAATACCTTTTCATTAGATCCTTCAACAAAACCAATAGTGTTAGTCCCAAACTCACCTGTAGGAACAAATCGATCACTATACCCAATTCTTGTGCTATAAGAATAAAATGCCGATAGCCTTGGCTGTAATAATGATTTAGAAAGCTCTAAATCTTTTTTCGCTATCTCAACATTAGTTTCACTAATCATTATATCTTTTTTATTTCCAACAGCATAATTAAATATCTCTGTTGGTGTTTTATTCATGATATTAGTAATAGGAATATCAATAGTTTCATTAGCAATCTCAAAATTCTCGTAGTCTTCAATTAAAATAAGTTGAGCAAGAACAATTTTAGATAAAAAATAAGCATTTTGTGCATCTACTACATTTTTTTCTTGGGATGCTAAATTTGCTTCTATTTCATAAGCATCTCCTTTGGGAACAACTCCTCCATAAACTAGTTCTTTAACTCGCTTTAACTCTTTTTTTGTAATTTCTAGCTGAAGCAACTGAACCGCTAATGATTCTTTGCTAAAAAGTATTTGCAAATACGAATTCGCCACCCTTAGAGCAACATTCTCTGTCATATCTTCTAACTGGTACTGGCTAGCTAATATAGCTAGGTTTGCTCTGTGTAATCTTTTTACATTCTGAAGACCATTATAAATGTTCACATTTAAATTTAGGTTCATTGAAGAGAATTGAGTTGTAAAATTTTCTAAAAGACCAGTGGTAATATTTTGATTTAAACCAACATTCCAAGAGTGACTACTACCTATATTAACATTTGGAAGAAAATTTCCAATTGCTCCTTGCTTATCAATTTCAGAACCAACGTAATCTAATTGGGATTGTTTAATTGAAATATTTTTTTCAAGAGCTCTTTTTACACAATCTTCTAATGTCCATACTTCTTGTGCATATTGTGTGCTTGAGCAGAAAAGAAATAATATTAATGTTTTTAAAATTTTCATGTTTATTATTTTTCTATTTGATTTAATTACCATTATCAACATCTCCTCTTTTATCAGGTTCAGTTTTATTCCACACTTTAATTTTATCAGTTTTCGAGACTCCTTCAATTAATTCAGCATTAATGCCATCTGAGATACCAAGCTTCACATCTTTTCTTTCAAATTTTTGACTAGAAGTCTCTATTTCTACATATGGTTTTTTAGTTTTTGAATCGTATTGCAATAATGCCTCACTAATAGCAATTACATCAACCTTTTTTTGAGTCACTATTGAAGCGTTGGCACTATAGCCTGCTCTTATAACATACTCATCATCTAAATAAACTTCTCCTTCAATTTTAAACTGAATTGCCCCACCAACTTCTGTTCCTTTTGGAGCAATTAACCTTAGTTTAGCACTGTATTCTTTATTCTCTATCGCACCTAAAGTTATTACTAATGGCATACCTACACTTAACTTTCCAACTTCTCCTTCATCTACTTGTCCTTCAAAAATCATTTTATCTAGATCAGCAATAGTAGCTATTGTAGTTCCGGCATTGAAAGTATTGGCTTGAATAACTTGATCTCCTTCTTTTACAGGAATTTCTAAAATAGTTCCTGAAACAGTAGCTCTAACATTTGTGTTTGTTATAGTTGAACCACCTGAGGATCCTAATTTAATTATTTGCAAATCACTTTTAGCATTTGACAAATTTTGCATGTCTTGATTGTACCTTAGAGTGACTGAGTTGAAATCTTGTTCTGAGATAATTTCTTTAGTAAAAAGAGCTTCATTTCTTTCAAATTCAATTTTAGAATTCTTCAAAACAATTTGCGCACTCTTCACTCTTCCTTCAGCGCTATTAAGAGTTTGTTCGTTTGGAACAACTTTAATTCTAGCTATCAAATCTCCTGCTGCTACCTCATCTCCTTCTTCAACCAATATTTTTTCAATAATACCAGCTATTTGAGGGACAATATTTACCTCGTCTTCAGGTAAAACCTTTCCTGTTGCTACAATTTTGTCTTCAATAGTAGCGGTTATTAGAGTTTCTGTATCATATACTATTGATGAAGTGCTATTAGACTTGATGAAAAATGCACTTGCAAATAAAACTCCCCCAATAAGGGCAACAATTCCTATGTATTTTAAATATTTCATATTATATAATTAATTTATTATTCTATTATTCTTCTCTTAATGCGTCTATTGGTTTTATGCTAACAGCTCTTTGAGCTGGAATAATCCCTATTAATGTTCCTAGTATAACCATAAGACCTAAAGCTCCTAAAACATAAGGGATTGGTACGGTGGGATTGGTATAAGGAAAATCAGTTTGATCTATTGTAGCTGCGTTTATTCCATACAAAACCAAGGCTCCTAAAATAATTCCTATTATTCCAGATAAAATTGTTAAAAAAACAGATTCTAAAATAATTTGTGATCTTACTTCTGATGGAGTTGCTCCTAAAGCTCTTCTAATTCCAATTTCTTTGGTTCTTTCTTTTACAGAAATGAGTAAGATATTTCCAATACCTATAATACCCGCCAAAATAGTAGCTATTCCTACAACAAGTGATAAAAAAGTTAACCCGTTAGCGAAGTTCATCGTTTTTCTAAAAATTTCTCCTAAATTAAACCCTCCAATAGCTCTTTCATCATTTGGATCAATTTTATGAATTTCTTTTAATGTTGCTTTAACGTCTTTTTCTACTTTAATTCCATCGGCGTTTTCATTAGCTGCAATCATAAAAAATGCCACATCATCTCCTGTATTGAATATTTTTTTAAAAGTTGCGAAAGGTATATAAATATCTCCGTCATCGCCAAAACCTCCACCTTGAACAAACTTATGTACTCCAACAACTCTAAAATTAATTTTATTAATACTAATAAATTTTCCAATAGGATCTTCTTCTTCTTCAAAAAGTTCTAATTGAGTTCTTTCTCCTATAACACAAACTTTTCGTTCATATTTTATATCCGATTCATTTATAAACCTCCCACCATCATAAATTTTAGAAGTCGCAATTTTAATGTACTCAGGATATTCGCCATACACAGAATAAGTTCCGGTTTTAGTTCCTCTAACTATATTACCACCTGGACTTCCAAAAACACCCGCTACAATTCTTGGAGCTATAAATTTTATATCCTTTACTTTCTTCTTTAATACATCTGCATCGTGTATTTTTAATGTAATATTTCTTTCAGATTTATACCCAGCATAAGGCAAGCTTGTTGATTGAGCCCAAACAAAAATACTATTAGAAGCTATAGATTGGAACTGTCTTTCAAAACCATTGTCAAGTCCTTTAGAGGAGCCTGAAAGCGTTATATATATAAAGATCCCCCATAATACTCCAATCATAGTAATTATAGTTCTAATCTTATTTTTTTGGATTGAACCAAAAATTTCTTGCCAAGTATCTTTGTCAAATAATCTTTTCATATCAATCGTCTCTTAATGCTTCAATTGGTCTAATACTCGCCGCTCTTTTAGCCGGTAAATAGCCTGCAAAAGCTCCAAAGGCTATTAATATTATAGTAGCAGATATTCCTGTTGAAAAATCTATATACGGATTAGTAATAAAATAATCTTCTTCTAGTTTATCTCCTACAAAGTTCAAAAAAGCAATTCCTGCGAATAACCCAAAATATCCAGAGATGGTAGTAATAAAAATAGCCTCATGTAAGATCATTCCAACGATAGATTTTGGCGTTGCTCCAATTGCTTTTCTTACTCCTAGCTCTTTAGTTCTTTCCTTAACTACAAAAACCATAATATTTGAAATCCCTATGATTCCAGCTAAAAGAGTGCCTATCCCTACAAATGATATTATGTATTGTAAAACCGACGCAAACTGATCATTCTCTTTAAGGTCTGAAGCAGCACTTCTAATAAAAAGACCTCTAGGATCAGTTGGATCAATAAATTTCTTTTGTTTTAAATATTTTTTCAATTGGTTTTCAAAAGCTACAGCTCCACCATATCCAATTTCAGGTTTGTATGATATGATCATTTGGCCGATATCGTCAGTGCCTTTTTGTATCATTTGAATTGTAGAATATGGTGCGTAAATTATTCTCTCTTCATTGTCTCCTCCATCATCTTGAAAAACACCAATAACTTTCCAAGATCTACCTCCTCCTGAAATGAATTTACCAATACCATCTTCATCTTTAAATAAATCTTGTTCAACTAGTCTTCCAATAACTACGTTTCGTTCTTTATTATCAATATCAAATCCATTGAGAAACCTTCCTTTCATCATAATGGTCATCTCGTTGTTTTGATGAGATGGGCCAACTCCTCTTATGGGATAATTATTAGATTC
>TARA_B110000503_G_scaffold40809_1_pt1 | contig 25210 bp, 34 predicted proteins | sample TARA_B110000503 | Tara Oceans TARA_B110000503 (sample SAMEA4397472) | marine metagenome | biome: Polar Biome; feature: [SRF] surface water layer (ENVO:00010504); material: water (ENVO:00002006), including particulate matter (ENVO:01000060) such as... | depth 5 m | reverse complement strand
CAAAAACAATTGATGCTTTAATGAAGCTTGAATTACCTAGTGGCGTTGAAGTAGAGATCAAAGTGTAATTGTCTTTGTTAATCTGTAAAGTACAGAATGACTATGCATATAAAAAAAAACAGCATCCATTAGGATGCTGTTTTTTTTTATGGGTTACCTCTCGTTTCAGGTTGCCATTGTACGTCTTTTTAAAAACCCAGTAATAGAAATCGATTGTTCTTTACTATACTCATGTCATATGTGCTTGTTTATTGCTATATAATCTATGGTTTTATATTCTGCTTGAATTGGGTTTTTCAAGGTCTAGCAGTTTTTACGCTAATAATGCAGCCCTAAAGAAGATAGATTTAAAATAATTCACTAATATTTTAGGTGGATAGATTAAATTTAATTAAATTTGCAGCTCGAAAAACATAGAATACTCTTGTGTTTCTAGATATAATCACTGAAAATCAGTGATTTACATGTCCCAAGCTTAGCGCAAGGGAAAAGCGGAAAAAATACAATTCAGGGTTGAAAGGTATTTTGACCCTTTGTTTTGGAATAAAGAAAAAGTTAAATATTAAATAAATAAATATGTCTGGGTTAATAGGAAAAAAAATCGGAATGACCAGCATCTTCGACGCGAATGGCAAAAACATGCCATGTACCGTATTAGAAGTTGGACCATGCGTTGTTACCCAAGTCAGAACCGAAGAAGTTGACGGCTATTCAGCCTTACAGCTTGGTTTCGATGACAAGACAGAAAAAAGTGCTACAAAAGCAGACTTAGGTCATGCCAAAAAAGCAGGTACTTCTGTTAAGAGAAAAGTCGCGGAATTTAAAGGATTTGATGAGGAGTACAAATTAGGAGATACGATAACAGTTGAGCATTTTGCCGAAGGGGAATTTGTAGATGTTACAGGTACTTCAAAAGGTAAAGGATTTCAAGGGGTTGTAAAACGTCACGGATTTGCCGGTGTAGGTCAAGCGACTCACGGTCAGCATAACCGATTACGTGCGCCAGGATCTATTGGTGCGGCTTCGTATCCTGCAAGAGTTTTCAAAGGAATGAAAATGGCAGGCCGTATGGGAACCGACACAGTTAAAGTTCAAAATTTAAGAGTTTTAAAAGTAGTAACTGAAAAAAATCTACTGGTAGTTAAAGGATGTATTCCTGGAGCTAAGAACGCTTATGTAACGATTCAGAAATAATGAAAGTAGCAGTTTTAGATTTAAACGGAAAAGATACAGGTAGAAAGGCAGACCTTTCTAACGATGTATTCGCTATAGAGCCTAATAACCATGCAGTTTACTTAGACGTTAAGCAATATCTTGCTAACCAACGTCAAGGAACGCACAAGGCTAAAGAAAGAGCTGAGATTACGGGAAGTACGCGTAAGATCAAAAAGCAAAAAGGAACTGGTACAGCCCGTGCGGGTAGTATTAAGTCTGGTTTATTTAAAGGTGGTGGTCGTATGTTCGGTCCAAGACCAAGAGACTACGGTTTCAAATTAAATAAAAATGTAAAGCGTTTAGCACGTAAATCAGCATTCACAATTAAAGCTTCTGAAAAGTCAATTACAGTCTTAGAAGACTTTACTTTTGACTCTCCAAAAACAAAGAATTTTACAGCGGTCTTAAAGGCGTTAAACCTTGAGAGCAAAAAATCTTTATTTGTCTTGGGTGGCTCAAATAATAATGTATATTTGTCGTCGCGCAATTTAAAGGGCTCTGAAGTCTTAATAGACTCAGAAATAAGCACTTATAAAATACTAAACGCGAATCAAGTAGTGCTTTTTGAAAGTGCTTTGAAAAATATTGAAACGAATTTAAGTAAATAAGAAAACCATGAGTATCTTAATTAAACCAATAATCACCGAGAAAGCAACACTAGCTAGTGAGTCAAAAAACTGCTACAGTTTTCAGGTGAATACGAAGTCGAACAAGGTAGAAATCAAAAAAGCAGTGGAAGCTGCTTACGGAGTTTCTGTTGAAAAAGTTCGTACTATAAATGTCCGTCCAGATCGAAAAACCAAGTTTACAAAAACGGGGATTCAACATGGTAAAACAAATGCTGTTAAAAAAGCACTTGTACAACTGGCGGAAGGTGAAACGATTGATTTATACGCTAATATCTAATTAGACAAACATGTCAGTAAGAAAATTAAAACCAATCACCCCAGGACAGCGATTTAGAGTAGTAAACGGCTATGATGCCATTACTACTGATAAGCCGGAGAAGAGTTTATTAGCTCCGAAGAAACGTTCAGGTGGTAGAAACAGTCAAGGAAAAATGACCATGCGCTATATCGGTGGCGGTCATAAGAAAAGGTACCGTATCATAGATTTTAAAAGAAACAAAACTGGAATTCCAGCGGAGGTTAAGTCTATTGAATACGATCCAAACAGAACGGCATTTATTGCACTTCTAAACTATCAAGATGGTGAAAAACGCTATATCATTGCACAAAACGGACTTCAAGTAGGTCAAAAGTTGGTCTCTGGTGAAGGTGTTGAGCCTGAAGTTGGAAACGCAATGCCCCTGAGTCAAATTCCATTAGGAACAATCATTTCTTGTATCGAACTTCGTCCGGGACAAGGTGCTGTTATGGCACGTAGTGCTGGTGCATTTGCGCAATTAATGGCAAGAGATGGTAAGTTTGCTACGGTTAAATTACCTTCAGGTGAAACGCGTTTATTATTGTTAGGATGCTTCGCTACTATAGGAGTTGTTTCTAACTCAGATCACCAGTTACTGGTTTCTGGTAAAGCGGGTAGAAGTCGTTGGTTAGGAAGACGTCCAAGAACAAGACCAGTTGTCATGAATCCAGTCGATCACCCAATGGGTGGTGGTGAAGGAAAATCATCAGGTGGACATCCTCGTTCTAGAAATGGTATTCCTGCAAAAGGATTTAGAACTCGTTCTAAGACAAAAGCAAGTAGTAAGTATATTATAGAACGTAGAAAGAAATAATAAGACATGGCAAGATCATTAAAAAAAGGACCTTTCGTTCATTATAAGTTAGAGAAAAAAGTGGCTACAAATGTAGAAGCTAACAAAAAGACTGTTATCAAAACCTGGTCCAGAGCTAGTATGATTACACCTGATTTTGTTGGACAAACAATTGCAGTTCACAACGGCCGTCAATTTGTTCCAGTATATGTTACTGAAAACATGGTAGGTCACAAATTAGGAGAATTTTCACCAACACGTTCATTCCGTGGACATGCAGGTGCTAAAAATAAAGGTAAAAAATAAGAGCTATGGGAAGTCGTAAAAAAGAAATGGCAGACGCTATTAAAGCTGGAAAAAAGCAAATTGCTTTTGCAAAGCTTAATAACTGTCCTACGTCACCAAGAAAAATGCGCTTAGTAGCTGATTTAGTAAGAGGCGAAAAGGTAGAAAAGGCACTTAACGTTTTAAGATTTAGTTCTAAAGAAGCGTCACGTCGTTTAGAAAAATTAGTTCTATCGGCTGTTGCTAACTGGCAATCTAAAAACGAAGAGGCAAGTGTTGAGGACGCTGATCTTTTTGTAAAAGAAATCAGAGTTGATGGAGGGTCTATGTTAAAGAGACTTCGTCCTGCACCTCAAGGTCGTGCACACAGAATTAGAAAAAGATCCAACCATGTTACAGTGGTTTTAGGAGCTAAAAATAACACACAAAGCAATTAATAAATGGGACAGAAGACAAATCCAATAGGAAATCGCCTTGGAATCATCAGAGGATGGGAATCCAACTGGTACGGAGGAAATGATTACGGAGACAAGCTTGCTGAGGATGATAAAATCAGAAAGTACATCTTTGTTCGTTTAGCAAAAGCTAGTGTATCTAGAGTTATTATCGAAAGAACTCTTAAACTTGTAACCGTTACTATCACAACCGCTCGTCCTGGTATCATTATTGGTAAAGGCGGCCAAGAGGTAGACAAGTTAAAGGAAGAATTAAGAAAACTCACAAATAAAGAAGTTCAATTAAACATCTTTGAGATTAAGCGTCCAGAATTAGATGCGTATTTAGTTGCGTCGAGCGTTGCTCGTCAAATTGAAAACCGTATTTCTTATAAGCGTGCAATCAAAATGGCGATTCAAGCCACGATGCGAATGAACTCTGAAGGTATTAAGATCCAAATTAGTGGTCGTTTGAATGGTGCTGAAATGGCACGTAGCGAACACTATAAAGATGGAAGAATTCCTTTATCAACATTTAGAGCTGACATAGACTATGCTTTGGTAGAAGCGCATACTACTTACGGTAGATTAGGCATCAAAGTGTGGATTATGAAAGGTGAAGTATACGGAAAACGTGAACTATCTCCCCTAGTTGGTCTTTCAAAAGGACAAGACAAAGGAATTCGCTCATCGAACCCAAAACCTCGCCGTAGAAAGTAATTTTTTATAAATTAAAAGAAAATGTTACAACCAAAAAGAACAAAATTTCGTAAAGTCCAGAAAGGACGTATGAAAGGAAACTCCGAGAGAGGACATCAACTTTCTAACGGAATGTTTGGTATAAAATCACTCGATTCAAATTTTTTAACTTCACGTCAAATTGAGGCTGCTCGTATCGCTGCAACACGCCATATGAAAAGAGAAGGTCAGTTATGGATAAAAATATTTCCAGACAAGCCAATCACTAAAAAGCCACTTGAAGTACGTATGGGTAAAGGAAAAGGTGCCGTTGAATATTGGGCAGCTGTTGTGAAACCAGGAAGAATTTTATTTGAGGTCGGTGGTGTACCACTTGACGTTGCTAAAGAAGCTTTACGCTTAGCAGCTCAAAAATTACCAGTCAAAACAAAATTTGTAATCGCTAGAGACTACGAAGCTTAATTTTATTGATATTATGAAACAATCTGAAATTAAAGAACTATCGACAGCTGAGTTACAGGAAAAACTTAGTGATACCAAAAAGACTTACGTGGATCTGAAAATGACACACGCAATATCACCACTCGAAAATCCAATCCAATTACGATCAGTTAGACGATCTGTAGCACGATTGGCAACGGAGTTAACTAATAGAGAAGTGCAATAACTGTATTCTGCTGAAAGATGGAAAAAAGAAATTTAAGAAAAGAACGTATAGGCGTTGTTACAAGTAACAAAATGATGAAATCAATCGTGGTTTCTGAAGTGAAAAAAGTAAAACATCCTATGTATGGAAAGTTCGTGCTAAAGACTAAAAAGTATGTAGCACACGACGAGACAAACGACTGTAACGAAGGAGACACTGTTAAGATCATGGAAACACGACCTTTAAGTAAATCCAAATGTTGGAGATTAGTAGAAATCATTGAAAGAGCTAAATAATTATGTTACAACAAGAATCAAGATTAAAAGTAGCTGATAATACTGGGGCAAAAGAGGTGTTAACCATCCGTGTTCTCGGTGGTACTAAACGCAGGTATGCTTCATTAGGTGACAAAATTGTTGTTACTGTAAAAGATGCCACTCCAAACGGAACCATTAAAAAAGGAGCTGTTTCAACTGCTGTTGTAGTGAGAACGGTAAAAGAAGTAAGACGTCCAGACGGATCTTATATAAGATTTGACGACAACGCTTGTGTTCTTTTAAATCCAACTGGTGAAATGAGAGGAACTCGTGTTTTTGGACCTGTAGCAAGAGAGCTTCGTGATAAGCAGTTCATGAAGATTGTATCATTAGCACCAGAAGTGCTTTAATTTAAGAAACATGGGAAAGCTAAAAATAAAAACAGGAGATACTGTTAGAGTTATTGCTGGTGATCATAAAGGATCAGAAGGTAAGATTGTAAAAGTATTACTAGAAAAAAATAAAGTGATCGTTGAAGGGGTGAACATGGTTAAAAAACACATGAAGCCTAGTGCTCAAAGCCCTCAAGGTGGTATCGTTGAAAAAGAAGCGTCTATCCAAATTTCAAATCTATCTTTGTTGACCTCTAAAGGAGAAACAACAAGAATTGGATACAAAATGGAAGAAGGTAAGAAAGTAAGATTTTCAAAAAAATCTAACGAAGTAATTTAAGAATTATGGGGTACATTCCAAGATTAAAACAAGAGTACAAAGACAGAGTCGTGTCAGCTCTTACAGAAGAATTCGGATATAAAAATGTAATGCAAGTTCCAAAACTGCAAAAGATAGTAATATCTAAAGGAGTTGGTGCAGCTGTTGCAGACAAGAAACTAATCGATTATGCAATCGATGAAGTAACTAAGATATCTGGTCAAAAAGCAATTGCTACAATTTCCAAAAAGGATGTAGCATCTTTTAAATTACGTAAAGGAATGCCAATTGGTGTTAAAGTAACTTTACGAGGTGAAAAAATGTATGAGTTTTTAGATCGTTTAGTGACCTCTGCACTTCCACGTGTAAGAGACTTTAACGGGATCAAAGCAAATGGATTTGACGGAAGAGGTAATTATAACTTAGGAGTTACAGAGCAAATTATCTTCCCAGAAATCAATATTGATAAAGTCAATAAAATTTCTGGAATGGATATCACATTTGTAACAGATGCTGATACGGATAAAGAAGCAAAATCATTATTAACAGAACTAGGGGTTCCTTTTAAAAAGAATTAAGCTATGGCTAAAGAATCAATGAAAGCCCGCGAGGTAAAAAGAGAAAAAGTAGTTGCTAAGTATGCTGACAAACGTAAAGCGTTAAAAGAAGCTGGTGATTATGTAGGTTTGCAAAAACTTCCTGTAAATGCATCCCCTGTGCGTATGCACAACAGATGTAAATTAACGGGGCGTCCAAAAGGCTACATGCGTCAGTTTGGACTTTCAAGAGTTATGTTTAGAGAAATGGCTAACAAAGGATTAATTCCAGGCGTTAGAAAAGCAAGTTGGTAAAATTATAAATGGGTTTAAGGTTCTAATATTTAGAAAACCAAAACCGCAAATTAATACACTATGTATACAGATCCAGTAGCGGATTATTTAACAAGAATTAGAAATGCAGTCAGTGCAAATCACAGAGTCGTTGAGATTCCTGCTTCTAATTTAAAGAAAGAAATTACAAAAATATTATTCGAACAAGGATATGTTTTAAGTTACAAGTTTGACGACTCAACTGTACAAGGTACTATCAAAATAGCACTTAAGTACAACAAAGAGACTAAAGATCCAGTAATTAAAAAGATCCAAAGAATAAGTAAACCAGGTTTACGTAAATACTCTGGTTCTGGAGATTTACCTCGTATTCTTAATGGTCTTGGTATTGCAATCGTTTCTACATCACGTGGAGTTATGACAGGCAAACAAGCTCAAAGAGAAAACGTTGGAGGTGAAGTTTTGTGTTACGTCTACTAATTTAAAGATTTTAAGAAATGTCAAGAATAGGAAAAAATCCAGTAGCAATTCCAGAAGGTGTTAGTTTAGATATTACAGATAACCTTATTACGGTTAAAGGTAAATTAGGAGAACTAACTCAAGAATACTCTGCTGTAAGTATAAAAATTGAAGATAGCATCGTTTATTTAGAACGACCATCTGAAAACAAGGAACACAAAGCAAAACACGGTCTTTACCGTGCTTTAATAGCCAACATGATAGAAGGTGTTACCACCGGATGGACTAAAGAATTAGAATTAGTCGGTGTAGGATATAGAGCTTCTAATCAAGGACAAAAACTTGATTTAGCATTAGGTTTTTCTCACAATATTGTTTTAAATATTGCTCCAGAAGTTAAAGTGGAGACAGTATCAGACAAAGGAAAAAATCCAATCATTAAATTAACATCTCACGACAAACAACTTGTAGGTCAAGTTGCAGCCAAAATCCGTGGATTCAGATCGCCTGAGCCATATAAAGGAAAAGGAATTAGATTTGTAGGTGAAGTAATAAGAAGAAAAGCAGGTAAATCAGCTTAATAAGTAAGTTATGGCATTATCAAAAAACGATAGAAGACAAAGAATAAAAAACAGAATCAGAAAGATTGTAACTGGGACCGCGTCTCAGCCTCGATTAGCTGTTTTTAGAAGTAATAAAGAAATTTATGCTCAATTAGTAGATGACGTTAGTGGTGCAACCATTAGTGCGGCTTCTTCAAGAGATAAAGAAATCAGTTCAACTAAAGGTTCTAAGGTTGATATCGCAGCATTAGTTGGGAAATCAGTGGCAGAGAAAGCATTAAAAGCGGGCGTTGAATCCATTACTTTTGATAGAGGTGGTTACTTATACCATGGTAGAGTAAAATCGTTAGCGGAAGGCGCTAGAGGAGCAGGACTTAAATTTTAAAAAATTATGTATCAAAAATACAAAAGTGCAGAACTAGTAAAACCAAGTGGATTAGATTTAAAAGATCGTTTGGTAGGTGTTCAAAGAGTTACAAAAGTAACAAAAGGTGGTAGAGCATTTGGCTTTTCAGCGATTGTTGTTGTAGGTGATGAAGCTGGTGTCGTAGGACAGGGCTTAGGTAAATCTAAAGATGTTGCTAGTGCAATTGCAAAAGCAGTGGAAGATGCTAAGAAAAACTTAGTTAGAATTCCTTTAATCAAAGGAACCTTGCCTCACGAACAAAAAGGTAAGTATGGTGGAGCAAGAGTAAACATTATCCCTGCAGCACCTGGTACAGGTGTTATTGCTGGTGGAGCTGTGAGAACAGTTTTGGAAGCAGTAGGAGTTCATGATGTATTATCAAAATCTCAAGGATCTTCTAACCCTCACAATGTTGTAAAAGCAACTTTCGATGCTTTATTACAACTAAGAGATGCGAAGGCAATAGCACGTGAGAGAGGTATTTCTCTTACGAAAGTTTTTAACGGATAATTTAGAACACGATGGCTAAGATAAAAGTAACAAAACAAAAAAGTGCGATCAAACGTACACAGAGACAAAAAAGAACGTTAGAAGCGCTTGGTCTTAAAAAGATTGGTCAAACGGTAGAACACGATGCGACCTCTAACATTTTAGGAATGGTCAATAAAGTAAAACATTTAGTTTCTGTAGAAGAAGCTTAAAATAATACTGAAAAATGAATTTAAGTAATTTAAAACCTGCAGAAGGTTCAGTTAAGAGTCAAGGTAAAAGAGTTGGTAGAGGACAAGGTTCTGGTAAAGGTGGTACTGCAACACGTGGTCACAAAGGAGCTAAGTCACGTTCAGGTTACTCTAGAAAAGTAGGATTTGAAGGTGGTCAAATGCCATTACAAAGACGTGTGCCTAAATTTGGTTTCACCAATATTAACCGTAAAGATTACCAAGGAATCAACCTTGATACGCTACAACAGTTAGTAGACGAAAAGAAAATTAAATCAGAACTAGATTTTGAAACAATCGTTGAATTGCGTTTAGGTCGTAAGCACGAATTGATTAAGATTTTAGGAAGAGGTGAGTTGAAAGCTAAGTTGAAAGTTTCAGCTCATAAATTCACAGCAACAGCAAAAGCGGCTATTGAAGCAGCTGGTGGTGAAGTTGTAACCCTATAATACCCCAGAAAATGAAATTTATAGAGACATTAAAAAACGTTTGGAAAATCACAGAGCTTAAAGATAGAATTCTTCTAACTTTAGGGTTGTTGTTAGTCTACCGTTTTGGGGCACAAGTTGTGCTTCCAGGAATTGACGCATCACAACTAGGATCATTAGCATCTAAAACTGATTCGGGATTACTTGGACTCTTAAATGCTTTTACTGGTGGTGCATTTGCAAAAGCATCTATTTTTGCTTTAGGTATTATGCCTTATATATCAGCTTCCATTGTTGTTCAGTTAATGGGTATAGCAATACCTTATTTACAGAAACTTCAAAAAGAAGGCGCTAGTGGTCAAAAGAAAATAACACAAATAACACGATGGTTAACGATTGGTATCTGTTTAGTACAGGCACCAGCATATTTAGCCAGTCTTCCCGCTTTAATGGGAGGAACTGAGGCGTTTACTTTAGGACAAGGTGGTGTATTCTACTTCTCTTCAATAGTCATCCTAGTAACGGGTTGTGTGTTTGCAATGTGGTTAGGTGAAAAAATCACCGATAAAGGAATTGGAAATGGAATTTCACTATTGATTATGGTTGGTATCATTGCAACAATGCCACTTTCATTCGCTCAAGAATTTGATTCTGCTGTGAACCAATCGCAAGGAGGTTTAATCAAAATATTAATCGAACTTGTCATATGGTTTGTTATTATCCTTGCTTCTATTATGTTGGTCATGGCTGTTAGAAAAATAGCCGTTCAGTATGCTAGAAGAACAGCATCTGGTGGCTATGAGAAAAACATCATGGGCTCAAGACAGTATATTCCTTTAAAGCTTAACGCTTCAGGAGTAATGCCAATTATCTTTGCACAAGCAATTATGTTTGTTCCTGGACTAGTAGGCGGGCTTGATATGATGAAAGACTCTTTAGTAGGCCAATGGTTAGTAGCAAACTTTGGTGGTAACAGTATGTTTGGATTATGGTATAATATAGTATTTGCTTTATTGATTATAGTTTTCACCTATTTTTACACAGCAATCACAGTACCAACAAACAAGATGGCTGATGATTTGAAAAGAAGTGGAGGTTTTATTCCTGGTATCCGACCTGGTTCGGAGACCTCAGAATATCTTGATAAAATAATGTCTCAAATAACCCTGCCAGGGTCTATGTTTCTAGCGCTTATTGCTGTGTTTCCAGCAATTATAGTACGACTCATGGATATTCAACCAGGATGGGCCTTATTTTTTGGAGGAACTTCATTGTTAATAATGGTGGGAGTTGCGATCGACACAATGCAACAAGTAAATTCTTACTTGTTAAATAAACATTATGACGGCTTGATGAAAACAGGTAAAAATAGAAAAGCAGTTCAATAGCTCAATATAAATACATGGCAAAACAAGCAGCAATAGAACAAGACGGAAGCATCATAGAAGCATTATCAAATGCGATGTTTCGAGTAGAATTAGAAAATGGTCACGTGGTGACCGCCCATATCTCTGGTAAGATGCGTATGCATTATATTAAACTATTACCTGGAGATAAAGTAAAACTGGAAATGAGTCCTTACGATTTATCTAAGGCAAGAATAACTTATAGATACTAATTAGAAGTAAAGATGAAAGTAAGAGCATCAATTAAAAAGAGAAGTGTAGATTGTAAAATCGTACGCCGAAAAGGAAGACTTTACGTTATAAACAAAAAGAATCCTAGGTTCAAACAAAGACAAGGTTAATTATGGCTAGAATTGCAGGGGTAGACATCCCAAAACAAAAAAGAGGAGTAATCTCTTTAACTTATATCTATGGAATAGGTAGAAGTAGAGCTAAAGAAATATTAGCAGAAGCAAAAGTTGATGAAAGTACTAAAGTGTCCGACTGGTCCGATGAAGAAATCGGAAACATTCGTGACGCCGTAGGAACTTTTAAAATTGAAGGAGAACTTCGTTCAGAAATCCAATTAAACATTAAACGTTTAATGGATATCGGTTGCTACAGAGGTATTCGCCATAGAGCGGGTCTTCCATTGCGTGGTCAACGTACGAAGAACAATTCAAGAACTAGAAAAGGTAGAAGAAAAACAGTTGCTAACAAGAAAAAAGTAACTAAATAATAATTAGTAATATGGCAAAGTCAAGTACTAAAAAACGTAAAGTTATCGTAGAATCTACGGGAGAAGCACACGTAACTGCTTCTTTTAATAACATTATCATCTCATTAACCAATAAAAAAGGCGACGTGATCTCATGGTCATCAGCTGGGAAAATGGGTTTTAGAGGTTCTAAAAAGAATACGCCTTATGCAGCTCAATTAGCTGCAGAAGATGCTTCTGGCCCTGCGAAAGAAGCAGGTCTTAAGAAAGTAAAAGTATACGTTAAGGGACCTGGTAATGGTAGAGAATCAGCAATACGTTCTTTACACAACAGTGGAATTGAAGTTACTGAAATTATTGATGTAACTCCTACACCTCACAACGGATGTAGACCACCAAAAAGAAGAAGAGTTTAAATTTAATAGTATAAACGAGAGATCAACGACTGTCGAAGGATAAGCTTAAGACCTTAATTCACAATCACTCTCAAAAACAAAACGAAATGGCAAGATATACTGGTCCTAAAACTAAAATCGCCCGTAAGTTTGGCGTTGCAATCTTTGGAGAAGATAAATCTTTTGAAAAAAGAAACTATCCTCCAGGACAGCACGGAAATAACAGACGCCGTGGTAAAAAGTCTGAATATGCGATCCAGTTAATGGAAAAGCAAAAAGCTAAGTACACCTATGGTGTGCTAGAAAAGCAATTTAGAAACATGTTTAAAAAAGCAACTGCTTCACAAGGTATTACTGGTGAAGTGCTTTTACAATTATGTGAGTCTAGATTGGATAATGTTGTTTTTAGAATGGGATTATCCCGTTCTAGAAGTGGAGCTAGACAATTAGTATCACACAGACACATTACGGTAAATGGTGGTATCGTAAATATCCCTTCTTACTCTTTAAAAGCTGGCGACGTTGTTGCCGTTAGAGAGAAATCTAAATCATTAGAAACAATTGAATCTGCTTTGTCTAATTCATCTGTTGTTTATGAGTGGATTACTTGGAATAATGATACTAAATCCGGAACATACGTTTCTGTTCCAGCGAGAATTCAAATTCCAGAAAACATTAACGAACAATTCATCGTCGAATTATATTCTAAATAATAACTGATACACTAAGCAATATGGCAATTTTAAATTTTCAGAAGCCCGATAAAGTAATCATGATTGATTCTACTGATTTTGAAGGTAAGTTTGAGTTCAGACCTTTAGAACCCGGTTACGGACTAACGGTAGGTAATGCTTTAAGACGCGTCTTACTTTCTTCATTAGAAGGATTTGCAATTACTTCAGTTAAAATGGAAGGTGTTGAACACGAATTTTCTACAATTCCTGGAGTTGTTGAAGACGTGACAGAAATCATCCTGAACTTAAAACAAGTTCGTTTTAAGCGACAAATTGAAGAAGTAGATAACGAATCAGTTTCAATCTCTATCTCAGGACAAGATAAATTAACTGCTGGAGACTTTCAGAAATTTATTTCTGGTTTTCAAGTTTTAAATTCGGATTTAGTTATTTGTAACCTAGACCCTAAAGTGACCATTAATATGGAATTAACTTTAGAAAAAGGTCGTGGATATGTCCCTGCAGAAGAAAACAAAAAAGTATCTGCATCTGTGGGAACAATCTTTACAGACTCTATTTACACACCGATAAAAAATGTTAAGTATAGTGTTGAGAATTTTCGTGTAGAACAAAAAACTGATTATGAAAAATTAGTTTTCGAAATCCAAACAGACGGATCTATTACGCCTCAAGACGCTCTAACGCAAGCAGCCAAGATTTTAATCCATCACTTCATGTTATTCTCCGATGAGCGTATCACTTTAGAAGCAGATGAGATTGCACAAACTGAAACATATGATGAAGAATCTCTTCACATGCGTCAGTTGCTTAAAACTAAATTAATTGACATGGACCTTTCAGTTCGTGCCCTTAATTGCTTAAAAGCTGCAGAAGTAGATACTTTAGGAGACTTAGTGTCATTTAATAAAAATGACCTAATGAAGTTTAGAAACTTTGGTAAGAAATCATTAACTGAATTAGAAGAGTTAGTGAATGTAAAAGGCCTTAGTTTTGGAATGGACCTAAGTAAGTACAAACTAGATAAAGATTAATCACTTTATAATTTGCGCCTCCCAAAGTGGAGTTGATGCAAGATAAAGTTTAAAAGAAAATGTCATGAGACACGGAAAAAAAATAAATCACTTAGGTAGAAAAACGGCGCATAGAAAGTCAATGTTAGCAAACATGGCTTGTTCTTTAATTGAACACAAGCGTATCAATACAACAGTTGCCAAGGCTAAAGCCTTGAAGCAATTTGTTGAGCCTTTAATTACAAAAGCCAAAGACGATACAACGCATCACAGGCGTTTAGTTTTTGCTCGTTTGAGGCAAAAAGAAGCGATTACTGAATTGTTTGGTGCTGTTGCAACTAAAATTGCAGATCGTCCAGGTGGTTACACTAGAATCATTAAGCTAGGAAATCGTCTTGGTGATAATGCAGATATGGCTATGATCGAATTAGTAGATTATAATGAAATCTACAATGCTGACAAGCAACCTAAGAAAAAGACAACTCGTAGAAGCCGAAAAGGAGGCGCTGCCAAACCAGTTGCTGCTGCGGTAGAAACAACATCAACTGAAGAAGAAGAATAAATGTTAATAAGCATTTGAAATTTTAAGGATAAACTTTTTTAGTTTATCCTTTTTTTTGTGCAATTTTGTAAAACCTTTACAAGAAGTTAATTATAATGAAATACAAAACACGAAAGAAAGCCATTTTACTTCTAGCAGATGGCACTATATTCCATGGAAAAGCCATTGGGAATGAGGGAACAGCCTTTGGAGAGGTTTGTTTCAATACAGGAATGACTGGTTATCAAGAAATTTTTACCGACCCTTCCTATTTTGGTCAGCTCATGGTAACTACAAACCCGCACATAGGTAACTATGGAATTAATGCGGATGAGATGGAATCAGACTCTATCAAAATCGCAGGTCTTATTTGTAAAAATTTCAGTTACAACTATTCGCGTGTAGACGCTGAGGGATCGCTTGAAGACTTTTTTAACACTCACAATTTATTCGCAATTTCTGACGTAGATACTCGTGCTTTAGTGAGTTATATACGCGATAACGGAGCGATGAATGCTGTTATCTCCACTGAAGTTGATGATATAGAAGGTCTCAAAAAACAACTTTCACTAATCCCTCAAATGGAAGGTCTTGAACTGGCTTCTAAAGTGTCAACTAAAGAACCTTATTTTTATGGCGATGAAAATGCACGTTACAAAATTGCAGCTCTAGATATTGGAGTCAAAGAAAACATACTTAGAAATTTTGCTAAAAGAGATGCTTACATAAAGGTGTTTCCATACAACTCAACTTTTGAAGAATTGAGTGCTTGGAGTCCTGATGGCTATTTCTTGTCTAATGGACCTGGAGACCCTGAACCATTAGTAGAAGCCCAAGTGCTAGCTAAAAAAATTATAGAAAAAAACCTTCCTCTTTTCGGAATCTGCTTAGGTCACCAGGTTATTGCATTAGCTAATGGTGTGTCTACTTATAAGATGCATAATGGCCATAGGGGGATCAATCACCCTGTAAAAAACCTTATCACTGGTAAAGGGGAAATTACTTCTCAAAACCATGGGTTTGCTGTTAATAGACAAGAAGCGGAATCACATGCGGACTTAGAAATCACGCACCTGCATTTAAATGATGATACAGTAGCTGGAATTGCGATGAAGTCAAAAAATTGCTTCTCTGTTCAATACCACCCCGAAGCAAGTCCAGGCCCTCACGATTCATCTTATTTGTTTGATCAGTTCATTCAAAGTTTAAAATAACCAACTTAAAAAAGGCAACATTTAATTAAAAGTGTTGTCCTTTTTTTATCACTACAACGTTTTAGCTAATAATTAATAGAATTCTACTTTAGAATAATTCTAAAAAAATACAATTTCGTAAATTTACAATCTATAAATAACTAAAATACAAGACTATGAGTATTATAATTAACATTCACGCACGTCAAATCTTAGACTCAAGGGGAAATCCTACAGTTGAAGTAGACGTAACAACCGAAAATGGCTTTATTGGAAGAGCAGCAGTACCATCAGGAGCCTCTACCGGAGAGCACGAAGCAGTTGAACTGCGCGATGGAGGAACTGCCTACATGGGAAAAGGCGTTCTAAATGCGGTTGAAAATGTGAATGCACTTATTGCTCAAGAGCTTCTTGGTGTTTCTGTCTTTGAACAAAACCTGATTGATCAAATTATGATTGATTTAGACGGAACGCCTAATAAATCAAAACTAGGTGCGAATGCTATTCTTGGTGTTTCTTTAGCGGCTGCCAAAGCGGCTGCTGCAGAGCTAGGAATGCCTTTGTATCGTTATGTTGGAGGAGTAAGCGCCAACACGCTTCCTGTTCCTATGATGAATATTATCAACGGAGGTTCACACAGTGATGCCCCGATTGCATTTCAAGAGTTTATGGTCATGCCAGTAAAGGCTAAAAACTTTACGCATGCCATGCAAATGGGAACGGAAATTTTCCATAACCTAAAAAAAGTATTACACGATAGAGGACTGAGTACTGCTGTTGGAGATGAAGGTGGTTTTGCTCCAAACTTAGAAGGTGGAACAGAAGATGCTTTGGAAACGATTGCAATAGCAGTTAAGAATGCAGGCTACACTTTAGGAGATGATGTCATGATCGCTTTGGATTGCGCTGCTGCAGAATTTTATGTAGATGGTCATTATGACTACACAAAATTTGAAGGTGAAAAAGGAAAAGTACGTACAAGCCAGCAACAAGCAGATTACTTAGCCGAGTTAGCCGCTAAGTATCCAATTATTTCTATTGAAGACGGAATGGATGAAAATGACTGGGAAGGATGGAAATACCTTACAGACAAAATAGGGGATAAGGTTCAATTGGTTGGTGACGATTTATTTGTAACCAATGTAGAGCGTCTTTCAAGAGGAATTGAAAATAACATAGCCAATTCAATCCTTATTAAAGTCAATCAAATCGGGACCCTTACAGAAACAATCGCAGCTGTGAATATGGCCCATAATGCAGGTTATACTTCTGTAATGTCGCACCGTTCTGGTGAAACAGAAGACAATACTATTGCCGATCTTGCAGTGGCATTAAATACAGGTCAAATCAAAACAGGTTCTGCTTCACGAAGTGATAGAATGGCCAAGTACAACCAACTACTCAGAATTGAAGAGGAGTTAGGAGAGACGGCTTACTTTCCGCAAGAAAAAGCATTTAAAATCAAGTAACATATTTAGTTTATATAAAAAAGACACCTTAATTTAAGGTGTCTTTTTTTTTGAATAGAATTTTTAGACTGCGTTTCTCAATTGGTAATATTCCAGTTTTAAAAAAAAATAGACGCTTAGAGATTCTCTGTAAGCCTTTCGAATAAAACATTTTTTTTTTGTAAATTCGCTGGACATTAAAATACTTCCCAAAATGTCAGATAAAGCAATTTTAGAAATAAACGGTCAAAAACATGAATTCCCAACTTTTGTAGGGTCTGAAAATGAAATCGCCATTGATATCAGTACCTTAAGAGCGGCTACTGGAGGCGTGACCACAATAGATCCAGGTTTTAAAAATACAGGGTCATGTACAAGTGAGATTACATTTTTAGACGGTGAAAAAGGAATTCTTAGATACAGAGGGTATTCAATTGAAGAATTAGCGGATAAAGCGGATTTTTTAGAAGTTGCTTATTTATTGATCTTTGGAGAGCTGCCTACAAAAGTAGAATTAGATAAATTTCATTCAGACATCAAATCTGAGTCTATTGTAGATGATGATATTCGTAAAATATTAGATGCATTTCCAAAGTCAGCGCACCCTATGGGAGTTCTTTCTTCTTTAACGAGTGCACTTACAGCATTTAATCCAACTTCTGTAAATGTAGAGTCCAAAGAAGATATGTACAATTCTGTCGTTCGGATTTTAGGTAAATTTCCTGTTTTAGTCGCTTGGACGATGCGAAAAAAACAAGGGCTGCCACTTGATTATGGAGACAACTCCTTAGGCTATGTTGAGAATATTTTGAAAATGATGTTTAAGCAGCCTAACCAAGACTATGTTCAAAATGAAGTATTAGTAAATGCTTTAAATAAATTACTTATTCTCCATGCTGATCACGAACAAAACTGTTCGACCTCTACGGTTCGAATTGTTGGATCGTCTCATGCCGGTTTATTTGCTTCGATTTCTGCAGGAATCTCAGCGCTATGGGGCCCTCTTCATGGGGGTGCTAATCAAGCTGTTTTAGAAATGCTTGAAGCGATTAAACTCGACGGAGGTGGTACCATGAAATACATGGCAAAAGCCAAAGATAAAAGTGATGCATTTAGATTAATGGGCTTTGGACACAGAGTTTATAAAAACTTTGACCCACGCGCCAAGATTATTAAAGTTGCTGCCGATGAAGTTCTTAAGGATTTAGGGGTTGAAGATCCTATTTTAGATATTGCTAAAGGCCTTGAAAAAGAAGCCTTGAGAGATTCGTATTTTGTAGATAGAAAATTATACCCTAACGTTGATTTTTATTCTGGCATCATTTATAGAGCGATGGGAATCCCTGTCGAAATGTTCACTGTGATGTTTGCTTTAGGGCGTCTTCCAGGTTGGATAGGTCAATGGAAAGAAATGCGCTTTCGTAAAGAGCCAATTGGTCGTCCTAGACAAATTTATACAGGTAGTGTTTACAGACCTTTTAAGTCTGTTTCTAAATAAAGTCCTTTTTAAGGCAAAAACATATGCTATCACTTCTCATAAATAATGAGTTCTCCAGATTGAGGTCTGTCCTCTTTGGAGTTGCTCAAAGTAATGGCCCTATCCCTTTAGCTGAAGACTGCTATGACCCAAACAGTCTAAGGCATGTGCGTTCGGGTACGTATCCAGTCGAGGCTGATATGAGCCTTGAAATGGCATCAGTATTGGCGGTTTTTAAAAAATATGAAGTTCAAGTATTCCGACCAACCATTATCGAGAATTGTAACCAAATATTTGCAAGGGATATTGCCTTTGTCATTGAAGATAAATTCTTTAAATCAAATATTCTCCCAGAAAGAGATCAAGAAATTAACGCTCTACAAACGCTTTTTAAATTAATCGCTCCAGAAAATAGTATTGTACTTCCTGAAGATTGTCATATCGAAGGGGGTGACGTAATTGTCTGTGGTAAATATATTTTTATAGGCGTCTATTCGGGTCCTGATTACTCAGATTACATAACGGCTAGAACCAATCTTAATGCTGCAAAAGCGATTCAGGAATTATTTCCTGAAAAAATTGTTAAAACTTTTGAGCTTCGTAAATCTAACTCAAATCCACTTGAAAATGCGTTGCATTTAGATTGTTGTTTTCAGCCTTTAGGTCAAGGAAAAGCCTTAGTTCATACGAATGGATTTTTAAACCCAAATGATTATGAATGGTTGATTGATTTTTTTGGAAAAGACAATGTGTTTGAAGCGACTAAAGAAGAAATGACTCAAATGAATTGCAATGTATTTTCTATATCAGATACCGTTGTAATTTCTGAACAAAACTTTATAAGGTTAAACACCTGGCTCGTTGCACAGGGGTTTACAGTAGAAAAAGTACCCTATTCTGAGATATCTAAACAAGGAGGATTACTCCGTTGTTCAACCCTCCCACTAATACGCGATTAAAATGTCACAAATTACCAATACAGTTTTAATGATTCGTCCCATTCAATTTCGAATGAACGAGCAAACATCTGTCAATAATTATTACCAAAAAACGCCTGAAAACACACTTCCCGAAGCGGTGAATAAAATGGCTGTCAAGGAATTTGACGGCTTGGTAAGAAAACTTAAAAAAGCAGGCATCCATGTTATAGTTGTTAAGGACACCAAAGAGTTTGATACGCCAGACTCCATATTTCCTAACAATTGGATTTCATTTCATGCCAATGGAGCCATTGGCCTCTATCCGATGTTTGCTGAAAATAGACGCCTTGAACGAAAGGAGTCTGTTTTAGAAGCGGTGGAAGCTCAGGGCTTCGTTGTTAAAAACGTGGTTGATTACACAGCTGCAGAAGCAGATAATCTTTTCTTAGAAGGCACCGGGAGTATTTTATTAGATCGTGTAAATAATAAGGCTTATTGTGCGATATCTGATCGAGCCGATGAAGAGCTGTTTATTGAATTCTGTGAAGATTTTGAATACACTCCAGTGGTGTTTTCGGCTTATCAAACAGTCAATGGTAAGCGCGAAAAAATATACCATACCAATGTTATGATGTGCATTGGAGAGACGTTTGCAGTGGTATGCTTGGCTAGTATTGATAATAAAAAAGAACGAAAAAGCCTGATTAATCATCTTCAAGACGACGGAAAAAAAGTCATCGAAATATCCGAGGATCAAGTAAACCAATTTGCAGGAAACATGCTGCAACTTAAAGGGGCGGATGCGGCCAGTTATTTAGTAATGAGTCAGTCTGCACTAAATTCACTAAGGCCTGCACAGATTAAGATTATAGAGTCTCACACAACGATTCTTTCAAGTCCTCTAGACACCATTGAGTCTTGTGGAGGTGGAAGTGCTCGTTGCATGATGGCAGAAGTATTTTTGCCTGCAACCGTATCAAAATAGGATTAAAAAAAATGTATCTTTGAAACTGAAATTGAATATATAATGACTCTTCAGGAATCGCTAGCGCAACACATAAAACAAGCCTTTTTAACACTTTATCAAACACCCTTAGCATCTGTTGAGTTTCAATCAACTCGTAAAGATTTTGAAGGAGATCTTACGGTTGTGACGTTTTCAATGTTACGAACTGTAAAAATGAATCCGGCTCAACTAGGGGAGGACTTAGGAGCCTATTTATGTGAAAACTCTGCGGAAGTCATTGGATATAATGTGGTCAAAGGTTTTTTAAACTTGGTGATTTCTGACGCCTATTTTATGGACTTTTTTCAGACCCTAACTAGCAGCTCTAAATTTGGGTTTTTAGAACCATCAGGCGATCAAGCTGTGATGGTTGAGTATTCCTCTCCAAACACAAACAAGCCTTTGCATTTGGGACATGTTAGAAATGTTCTCTTAGGCTATAGTGTTGCTGAAATATTAAAGGCATCCGGAAGGAAAGTTTATAAAACTCAAATTATTAATGACCGAGGCATTCATATATGTAAAAGTATGTTGGCGTGGCAGCGTTTTGGAAATAACGAAACCCCAGAATCTACAGGGCTGAAGGGCGATAAGCTAGTTGGAAATTATTATGTAAAATTTGATCAAGTATACAAACAAGAAATTAGTGCATTAGAAGCAAAAGGACTCTCTTTAGTAGACGCTAAAAACCAAGCTCCTATCTTGTTAGATGCCAAGGAGATGCTTTTAAAGTGGGAAGCTGGAGATGCAGCAGTGGTCGCACTTTGGGACCAAATGAATCAGTGGGTTTATGCTGGATTTGATGTCACCTATAAAGCGATCGGAGTTGATTTTGATAGTTACTATTACGAAAGCCAAACCTATTTATTAGGGAAGTCATTTATTGCTGAAGGGCTTCAAAAAGGGGTTTTTGTAAAAAAAGAAGATGGCTCTGTTTGGTGTGACCTCACCGCTGATGGATTGGATGAGAAAATTGTATTACGAGCCGACGGAACGGCCGTTTATATGACTCAAGATATTGGAACTGCCATTCAACGTTTAGAAGATTTTCCTGATGTTGTAGGGATGGTATACACCGTAGGGAATGAGCAAGATTATCATTTTAAAGTGTTGTTTTTGATCTTGAAAAAACTTGGCTTTGAGTGGGCTACAAACCTGTCCCATCTTAGCTATGGAATGGTCGATTTACCAAGTGGAAAGATGAAAAGTCGTGAGGGTACTGTTGTTGATGCCGATGATTTAATAGACGAGATGGGCGCTACAGCGAAGCAGATTTCACAAGAATTAGGGAAATTGGAAGGGTATTCAGATAACGATAAAGAAGCGATTTATTCGATAATAGGTTTAGGGGCACTTAAGTACTTTGTTCTTAAAGTTGATCCCAAAAAACGAATTCTATTTGATCCGAAGGCTTCCGTAGATTTCCAAGGAAATACAGGTCCGTTTATTCAATACACTTATGCTCGAATTCAAGCCATTCTAAGAAAATCAGCGCAAGATTCACACCCAAAAGTTCCGACTTCATATACCTTGCACGATAAAGAAAAATCATTGTTAAAACAGTTGCAGCTATTTCCAGAAGTTATTCAACAAGCAGCAGCCAATTATAGCCCAGCACTCGTGGCTAATTTCTCATATGATTTGGTAAAAGAATTCAATTCTTTTTATCAAAATGTATCTATATTAGGAGCAGACTCTGCAGTAGAAATCTCATTTAGAGTTCAACTTTCTAAAGCAGTTGCAGACACGGTCAAAAACGCATTTAGTTTATTAGGAATTAAAGTTCCTGAGCGTATGTAATTTTAAATTCTATGCTTGACTCGTTACAACATTTTATTCCAGAAGCCTCTTATGATCAGGTAACCGCTCTTTTGTCGCATGATAATTTAGTGGTTAAAGTCAAACAAGAACGCAAAACTCGTCACGGCGATTACCGTCGTTTACCAACAGGTAAGCACCAAATCACAATCAATTCAAATTTAAATCCCTATCGTTTTTTAATTACGTTGATTCATGAAATCGCCCACTTTGAAACGTATAAGTCTTATGGGAGACAAATAAAGCCGCACGGTCCGGAATGGAAGTCCGTTTTTCAACACCTTATGTTAGGCTTTTTACGACCAGAAGTATTTCCTACAGATGTCTTGCCACTTCTAGCATCTCACTTTAAAAACCCAAAAGCAAGCAGCGATTCGGATGCAGTATTAGCCTTGAAGTTAAAGCAGTACGACCCCCCTAACGGAAAAATATTTATATTTGAAGTGCCAATTGGGTCTACATTTCGATTGCATAACGGCAAATTATTTCAAAAAGGACCAAAAAGGCGAACGCGATTTGAAGGGACTGAAATGGCGACGGGCCGCTTGTACGTTTTTAATCCAAATGCGGAAGTAGAACTCGTAAAGGAGTGAGAAAAAATATAACCATTGTGATTAATATTGTTAGTTATGAATGAGAATTTAAATACAGAGTCAGAGAACACAAAAGCAGAACAATCTAAGGCGGCCGTAAAAAAAGATGCCTTAGGACTCTGGTCCTCATTAAAAATATTTTTAATAGAGTTGCTAGATTTTCGTCACGACACGGACCGAGATGCTACTGTAGCGGCTATTAAGGCCGATATTCCATTTAAAGGTGCAACCGTATGGATTTTAATTTGCTCGATCTTTGTCGCTTCTATAGGCTTAAATGCCAACTCTACAGCCGTTGTGATTGGTGCCATGTTAATTTCGCCATTAATGGGGCCTATCCTTGGAATTGGGCTGTCTATTGCCATCAATGATATAGATACGCTTAGAAAGTCTTTAATCAACCTAGCAACCATGCTTGTGTTGAGTTTGTTTACTGCATTTTTGTTTTTTTACATCTTTCCTTTAAATCAAGATAATTCCGAATTACTGGGTCGTGTTAAGCCCGATATTCGAGACGTTCTTATTGCATTTTTTGGAGGTTTAGCGCTAATTATTGCTCGAACAAAAAAAGGAACAATTGCTTCTGTTGTTTTTGGCGTTGCTATTGCAACGGCTTTAATGCCGCCGCTTTGTACGGCTGGTTATGGCTTGTCTCAAGGCAATTGGAGTTATTTCCGTGGCGCCATGCATCTTTTTGCGATTAATACTATTTTTATTGCCTTTGCCACCTTTTTAGTGTTGAAGATTCTGCGTTTTCCAATGGTTACTTATGCAAACTCTAAGCGACGTAAAAACATTTCTCGTTTTGCCACTATTATTGCTTTAGCGGCGATGCTTCCAGCAAGCTGGTCTTTTTACAGCGTTTTAAATGAAACGAGGATTGAATCCGATTATAAAATGTATTTAGAATCTGAAATAGAAGGCAACAATAGTCTGTGGTTGAGAAGTAGAAAAATGGACTTGGTTAATAAATCAATTACACTTAACTTCAATGGAGAGATTAGTGAGGCGACTAAATCTGATTTAATAAATGAACTGAACGGTTATGAGTATCTTCAAGATTTTAGTCTCATTATTAACGGAAATAAAAATAGAAGTTCAGACAAGATCTTAGAATTGTATGACTTAGCTATTGATAAAATTGAGGAGCGCGAAACGACTATTTCGATTTTAAAAATGGAGATAGATAGTTTAAAATTAAATTCGGGTTCTAATAAAACTATGATGGATTTAAATGTGTTTTCTACGCTTTCCAAAGACGCTAAAATTCAATTCACAGATTTAAGATTTTTTGGCTATTCAAAAATGTTAACCTCCTCAGATTTTCGAACTATAGATACCGTAACTGTTGTGAGAGCACAATGGGATTCTGCCATGACAGACAGTCTGACAGGTTTACGTGTTGATAGCCTAAAGACATGGTTAAAAACAGAGTTGGAGATAGAGAGTCTAGAAGTGATAGGTAATTAGCCTCTAAAGATCATCTAGGTACATCTTACGGACTTTTTTAAATAAGTTGGAAGAATACACAAAGTCCGTAACCACTTCGTTATCTGTTTTAAAAATGGTGTCCTTACTGCCTTCCCAGGCTTTGAGTCCGTCTTTTAGAAAGACAATTTTCTCTCCAATCTCCATGACTGAATTCATGTCATGCGAGTTTATCACTGTGACAATATCATATTCTTTTGTAATTTCTTGAATTAAATTATCAATGACAATAGCCGTTTTTGGGTCCAAGCCAGAATTTGGCTCATCACAAAACAAATATTTAGGATTATTAACAATAGCTCTGGCTATAGCCACCCGTTTTTGCATCCCTCCAGAAGCTTCACTAGGCATTTTATTATGTGCGTTTTCAAGGTTTACCCGTTTCAAGGCAGAGTTAGCACGTTCTTCCATCTCAGTCTGCGATTGCTTGGTGAACATCCTCAGTGGAAACATCACGTTTTCTGCGATGGTTAGCGAGTCAAATAAGGCGCCGCCTTGGAATACCATCCCAATTTGTGAGCGTAACGTTCGTTTTTCATTGGCCGTTAAGCTTAAAAATATTTTATCATCATAGCCTATGCTGCCTTCTTGATAGTCAAAAAGTCCAAGTAAGCACTTCAATAGAACTGTTTTTCCAGAGCCACTTTGACCAATGATAAGATTGGTTTTTCCTTTTTCAAATACGGTAGAAATTCCTTTCAATACTTGAGAGTCTCCAAACGATTTATGTAAATTTTTAACTTCGATCATTAGCTTAGAAGCATTTGAGTTAAAATGTAATTCAGTAAAATGATTGCAACACTGGTCCACACAAAAGCAGTGGTGCTTGCCTTGCCAACTTCAAGGGCCCCACCTTTCATATAGTAGCCATGAAACGATGGAATGGTAGCGAGTAAAAAGGCAAACACTAATGTTTTGATAAACGCATATACCATGTGAAAGGGCATGAAGTCCATCTGTACTCCAGTCACATAGTCTTCAAGTGTAGAATATCCGCCGAATACACAAGCCGCCATTCCTCCTATGATTCCTAAAAACATGGCAATAGAAATCACAAATGGATAAAGTAAAAGAGCAATAGTTTTTGGGAACACTAAGTAATTTACGGAGTTAATCCCCATGACCTCTAAAGCATCAATTTGTTCGGTAAC
>TARA_B110000503_G_scaffold103755_2_pt1 | contig 25249 bp, 5 predicted proteins | sample TARA_B110000503 | Tara Oceans TARA_B110000503 (sample SAMEA4397472) | marine metagenome | biome: Polar Biome; feature: [SRF] surface water layer (ENVO:00010504); material: water (ENVO:00002006), including particulate matter (ENVO:01000060) such as... | depth 5 m | reverse complement strand
GCATTAAAGAATCCTGTGTCATAGCTTGTTGGATCAGTAATAGTAAAGGTTGTTGGATTAACTCCAGTTATCATTATATCTCTAATTAATTCAGCTGCTGTTTCTACTTTTGTAGTTCCTGCTGTAATAGATTTAATTTCAGTTCTAACAGTTCCAATTGATCCTAGTGTTGCTTCCAACTGCTGATCGCGTACAATCCCAGTAGATACTAATCCTCTGCGGTAAGCCATACCAGACTTTAACGAACGGAATCTGCTGTTAAACATAATGTCATAGCGCAATGCGTCAACCATGTAGCCGATATCACGAGAGCACTTAGAATGATTGTAAACAAATTCACTGTATGTATTAGTAATAAATTGCAGTACAGCTGGAACAACTGTAGTGTCTGCAATTACTGCGGTAGCATCAGCTTCGATTAAATCATCAACCCATGCAATACTTGGATATACAATAGCAGGAACTGCACTCAAACTACTTGCAGCAATTGCGCTAATAAGAATGTCTAATAGTCCTGCAACTTCTGTTTCTTCGATAGTGCCCGACATATAAGTTGTAACAATAACTTTTAGTTGAGTCATTGCTGCTACTTCAACTGCTCGTTGGGCAACTGGTAGAGAGTTTGCCCAACCGTTGAAGTAAGCTTCGGTGGCTTTAATTATTGCACTATTGCCGCCGTACTGTACGTCATAGCTAAGAGCATCTACAATGTATCCTGCATCTCTTTCGCAAGTTACTTGATCATAGGCAAAGTCTGGATAATTTAAGTTAATCCAGGCTGTTATTGCACTAACTATTGTAGCTCTATTTGTCTGTAATTCAGTACGTGCTGTTGTTTTTGCAGCAATACCCGGGTTGCCCCAAGATAGTGCATTTGCAGCAGCAGGACCATTTGAAATAATGTCCTTAACTTCATTCCAATATGCAGTGTTATTAGAAATAGCAGTAGCATTTGATAACAATGCTTGTACTAATGTACTTTCGTGTGTTATAGCACCTAATGTTTCAGTTAGTTGTTCTTCTAAAACAACTGCTCCCATACGTCTTCTATATGAAAGACCGTCACGTACTGCATTATAGTTACCGCCTAATGCAATATCATATGCTGCACCAGTTTTAAGTAATCCAGAATCTCTACGGCACTTAGCACTATCATATCTAAAGTTACCAAAGTTAGTATTGATATAATCAATCGCAGCTTCTTGTATACTTGATCTTGCTGCTGCAATATCTGTGTTAGCAGCAAGTAGTGTAGCAGGAACCCAAGAAATATCAGGAGTTACTTCACTTGCTAACGTGCCGTCAGTATCAATAGTGTCGAAAATCTCTTGTACTAGTGTTTCTGCGGCTGTTGCTGCGCCTGCACTTCCTGGAGTTCCAGTAGTATCTTGAACTTCTGTATTGCCAGTACTTTCAGTAACATCAGTTTCTAAAATAACTTCACCAATGACTGTTTTTAAACGTGCGTATGAAGAAAGAACTTCGTCTTTTTCGCCTACACCATAAACAGGGCTACCGTCTACAAAGTAAGATCTTGCAGTAACAGTAGTTTCTAAGTTGCCGCCGTATGTTAAGTCATATATTAACGAATCGACAATGTATCCGACATCACGTTCACATTTATCTTCATCATAAACAAATGCACTTGTAAAAGGTGCAATGTTTCCGCTTACTTGTGTAGAAATCCATGCACGAATTTCTTTTTGTATAAAGAGTTTGTTTGCAGTAAGCTGTGCTACTGCATCTGCATATCCGACAGTAAACGCATTATTTGTGCCGCCTGTTGGAGATGCACCTGGAGCTGTGCCATACGCATCTGCTACTGCAAGACCATCTCTTAAGATGTCTGATATTAGATCAGCACCCTTTTCTAGCCTATTAGTTGCAGTGGTAGTCCCGCCGTATCCACCGATATATTGCTGTGTTGCTGTGTTTCCAACTGTTCGATCAATAGCAACGTTTTGCATTAATTCAGGAATAACTGCTTTAATTCTGTTTAATGCACTTGTAGTTTTATTTTTATCGTTTGCTAGCAATGGAATTGCCCGTGCTGGTTGAATAACAGATGTGCGTAGTTCGTCTCCAACAATAGCAGTATATTCTGGAATTGTTATCGGTAGCACTTCATTATATGTACCTGTTTTAATAAAAACAGTTGTGTTAGGATTTGTTGGAGTTGGAATAGCGGTGTTTGAGCCTGCAGATAAGCCGATTGTAATAATATCAATCATTTCGCCTGCTTTAACTACTCCTGTTGTTTCAGCAGTTAAATTAAAGTCAATAATTTGAACTGCTCTGTCTTCAACTTTAACTTCATTTATTGCTTGATAATTTAATGGCTGCTTATTACTCAATACCTCAGTAATTATACTTTTTAAGTAAAGGTTTGCTGCAACTGTTTGGTCTTTTTGTGATCCAAATGCACCGTTAATGTATTCGTTTCCTGCAGGAGTGTAATATGATTTAGCTGCATTAACAGTTTTTAATGTTCCGCCTCTTGATACATCGTATATTACAGCATCTACAATATACCCGGTGTCTCTTTCACACTTAACTGCATCGTATGCAAGATCGCCTTGCATAGATCCATTAGCAGTAGTTAGTACACGAGGTATGTTACTATTTTGTATATTGCTAATTCTAAAAGTTGTTGCCGAAGTAATCTGATCAACGTAATAAATTGTTCCTGCAACTACACCGCCTAAGGTGCCATCAAATACAATCGGCATTCCTCTAGATAAGTTTTCAGTTGTTAAACAAGTAAATGTTTCTGTACCTGTAGTTGCCTTTGAGATACTTACACGATATGTATACTTAATCCAGTTAGTTACTTCTTTCATAAAGAACTCTTTGTTGTTCTTAAGAATTTGTTTTGCCTGTGGGTTTAAATAACCATCACGTACTTGCTCAAGTGCATATCGTACACTACCCCACGGTTTGTCAACTGTTAAACCTGCATTAGGTGCTTTTACATTTGTTCCTAAAGGACCAACATAAACAACGTTGTCAATTAATCCGTAGTTTGCCCAAGATGGTGTTCCGTTAGTAACACGAAGAATTTGACCGTCGATTCCCACTGGAAGTCTAGTTGGTCCATTCTCACCGTAATAAACCATATCTCCAGCAGTAGTTAGTGCTAGTGTTTCTGATCCAAGAGTTAATAGGTTCCAAAACGCAGCAGTTAAGTCATTATCAGGACGATTACCGGTAGTAGCAGTGTGCTTTGTTACTGCAATAAAACTACTTGCGCCGTAAATAACAACATCGCCTACAGAATAACTTGTACCAGTTTTCCAAGTAGATGAAACGCCGACGTGTGTAACTGAAGTTATTACTCCCGCACTAACTCCGGTAACAGTAATTTTTAAATCGTTTGCAGGAGTTGTGCCGCCGATTGCCGAACCTTGAATTTCAATAACATTATCTGTAGCATATCCAGTACCTGCAAATCCTGTTGAAATTGCAACAGTATAAACTGTCTTAGATTTAACAACGTCAAAACGTGCTCCTGAACCAGACCCTGCAACGTTAGTACCTTGTACTTGTAGGAACGATTCTGTACTTTGAGTCCAATTAATACCGCTGTTTAATCTACTCCAGTATGTATCCTCTGGAGGCTCTTGCCCGTCATTATCTGCCAACGCAACATATGTTGCGCCGCCTAAACGAACAACGTCACCAACTCTATAGTTAGTTAATACAGACCAATCACCTTGGAATTTAAAACCAGTTGTAAATACGTCCCAGTCACTCGGGTTAGTAGTAGGTTGGCTATTTGTATTATTTGTTTTAGCAACATATACATAACCGCCGTATGTAATAGTGTCCCCGATTTGATAGTTAGAATTTGCATTCCAAGAATCCTCAAATTGGAATCCTTCAATAAACGAATCCCAATATGCACCATCTGCTTCAAAGTTAGTTGATGAATGTGGCGCAGTAGCAATCCAAATGTTGCCGCCAAATTTAACTAAGTCGTTAACACGGTATCTAGTAGAAGTTACCCATTCTCCAGTGTATACAATGCCATCACTAAACAGCGTCCATTTAGCTTGATCATTTTCTAATCCTAATGAAGTAGTGGCTGCTGAAACGTGTGCAGTATTACAAACATAAACGTATCCGCCATAGCGTACTAGGTCATTAAGTTTATAGCGTGTAGCGTTTGTCCAAGAACTTTTCCAATCAAAAGATGTAGCAAACTCTGTCCAGTTATCTAAATCTTCTTCAAGTCCTAAAAATGTAGGACTATCAAATGTAGCTGATACGTGACCAGTTTCGCAAATATATACGTTTGCGCCGTACTTAACAACGTCACCTGGGGCATATTCTACCTCTGGTTGCCATGCCGCCTTCCAACTTGTACCATCTGATACGATGTCCCACTTTGGTATAAGATCACCAAAGTCAGTGTTAAATTCTGTTGAAGCTGTGTGATTTTTAATACATATGTATGATTTACCACCAAAACTTACAACGTCATCTGCAACGTATGCCGTCTGTGCCGCCCAATCGCCTTGCCAAACAAAACGAATTCTACCTAGTTTAAATTCTGCCATTTAAATAACTCCGTGTTCTTATTGTATTTATCTTATTGTTGTCCTGAGCGTGTCGGATCGACAAACGTTCTCATAAAATATGCCATTGCTAGTCCGTCGCCTGCCCAGCCGCTATTTCCAAACGGCCCACTAAACATTGCTTTAGTTGGTATTGTAATGCTTGATCCTTCAGCACCGTCTGGTACTGTTGATGCAATTTCGTCTGGTCCGCCTACTTTTACAGTACCGGCTGTTAACAAGCCCGTAAACGTGTCTGAACCACCTTGAGACAATCTACTTGCGAGGTAAGTTTTGATTGCCTTTTGTGTTGGTACTAATGTATTTGAGTTTGCAACAAATGTGCCATCAGTACTAAATGCTTTAACAACAACTGGAGATCCGCCTAGTGCTACGCCGCCAATTGATAGTTCTGTTAGTCCTGACAATCCAAACTCGTCTGCACTTAATGTAACAATACCAGTTGCCTGTTCAACCGCAAACAAGTCGCCTACTCGGAAGTTACCATCTTGGTCTGTTGAACTATAGAACACACGACCGTTGTTAGTTTCCTGCACTTCGTCTTGTGGCTCTAAGCGATTAACTTCTGGCAAAAACGGATAGTTAGATTGTAACTCGTTACCAAAACCAATGTTCAAGAAGTCATGGTTTGTTAAACGCACTTGACTAAATCTAGATCTAATAGTTAAAGGAGTATCATGATCTGGTGATAGTTCTTCACTCATTGACGGTGATAGTTGGACCAGACATTCTAAGTTTGGTATTACTGAACCTTTTAAAATTGTTGCTTTAGCAACACGATAAATCTCACTATTTCCTTCAAACTGCAAGTTATCTCCAGGTTGCGGCAATCTTGTTAAATTCTTACAAACTATCTTTAGCCCAACTTGGAACGCATCTGCATACCCTTCTCCATTAATTGCAATTGCTGTAGAAGTTGTACTATATCCAGCACCGTAATTAACAAAAGTAGGAGAACTTAGTACTCCTGATCCAATACGCACTTGCAATTCTGCATCTTGTGAGTTATTTGGATCTATAACACTAATAGACGGAGTACTAATATAGCCTGATCCAGACTGTAATAAGCCAACTCCGGTAATGATAGTATCAGTAATACCTACTCTTGCTTGTGCTCTTGAACCAGTTGTTATTCGGTATGCAATGCCAGCTTGACTATCTGACATTGTTAAGAAGTAACCCTTGTTGTTAACAGTATCGAATGTAAACGTCATTGCTTTATATGCTGACGACACACTAGGTAATATTCTCCAGGTGAAGCCATCTTCTGACTGGCAGCAAGTTCCAGTATTAGGATCAAGAACAACAAATACTCCTTGGCCGTATTGTAGAAGTGTGCCTCCTACTTCTAAATTAGACTCGTACCATGTTATGCCGTCAAAGCTATATACTGATGTTCTAATATCGCTTGATATAGCAACAAATCTTCCGTTGCCGTATTGTATTTGCGACCAGTTATTCGAAGTTGAATCTAGTGACATGTCAATCGACTGTTCTGTCCAAGTCACTCCGTTATCTGTACTGTATTTTACATGGTGTCCTGAACCGTCTAGTGCAATAAAAGTTTCATTTCCGTATGCAATGTCTATCCAATATGTTCCAGTAGTTGCACTAGATACTAGTGTCCAAGTTGCACCGTTATCTAACGAGTATGCAGATTCTTGTGAATCAGATGCAATTGCAATAAAAACACCGTTACCGTATGTCATTTTTGAATATATTCCTGTACTTAGTACAGGTAGTGAAGTAGTTAACCACGACACTCCTTCTGATACCGAATACAGAATAGTTCCAGTAGCAGATAAAATTATCCAAGTACCGTTACCGTATGCAATATCAACAAATCCTCCATTGTATTTTAAATTAGGACCAGTAGGACCGATTTCGACATCGTCTCCACTAATTGGTAAAGTAATAATAGTATCCCAAGTTGTAAAGTCACTAGTATAAGCAGCTTGATTTCCAATTTTAGAAATTGCAATTGCTTTTGAACCATTAGTTCCCATTGCACTTACTTCTTGGCCTAGTGGAAGTGATCCCATTGTTTCTTGTAAAAAGCCTGGCTTACCAAAAATAACTCTTGGCTCAATAGTATATACTGTAGTAGAATCAAACTGTGAAACTAACGGAGTTCCTGCATTAATATGGTCAAATCCTACTTCAGCTATTTGCATTGATCCTGTATCTGATTCTAGTGCAACTGGAGTAACTCCGCCTTCGCTATCTGTTATAGTAAATTGTTTATTTTTAATTTGACTTATAGGAATTCCAATTGATGTAAATGCCCCATCGTATGGCGCTCCACCTAATCCCGAACTAAACGGAGAAGTCTGTACAGTAGAAAAGCCAGTTGTTATGCCGCCTGCAGGAGTAAAGAACCAATCATTAGCTAATGTAATTTCTAATTCTCCGTAAGTACTATCTTGTACAACTATAGTGTCCCCCGGTACCAACTCACCAAGTGCTGTTAATAATGCAGTATTAGGCGTAGTATCAAACTCTATTTGTAGACTATTACCGTCCCACTTTGTATTTCCATCATTTAACCAGTTAGTAGATTGTGCATAGTTAGTAGTTGGAAACGATTCAAATTTTTCAAGAACAAAATAAGTTGTACCTTCTGCAATGCCGCCAAATCTTTCAGTATTAAATGAAGCTCCCATTACTACTGATCCTCCAGCAGTAACTACTAATTTTTCTCCTGGAGTAATACTATTCATAATTCCAGTTTCTGTAGTCACTGAAACTGTATTACCAGAAGTACGAACTACTACATTGCCGGTTGCAGTAGCCAATGCTACTGCTGCACCAAGCGGAGTTGCACTTATTGTTAGGGAGGTTGCATCGTTAACAACCTGTATATAATACACTTTATCATTAACAAGGCCGCCAAACGTAGTACCTGTAAATATAATTGGAGAGCCTGCAATAAATCCAGCAGTACTATCAACAGTAATTAGGTTAGTAGTTGCTTGTGTTGCTGTGGCTGTTGCTGCAACTATAGAACTTGTAAGAGTAAAAGTAGTTCCGTCAACAATGTTATTAATCCAGTACTGTGTTTTTTCTGCTAATCCACCGAGGGTATTTCCTTTAAATATTATAGCATTTAGTGGAATAATTGTCGAAGTGTCGTCAATAGTTAATACGTTACCGGTTGCGTTAGTGTCTGTAACATCAATTAGATTTAAGTTAGCCGATATTGAGAAGTTGTTAGCATTGTAAATTTCGTGAATGTAATGTGTTACACCTAATTCAATGTTGCCCAAGCTACGTCCTGTAAACTGAATAGGAAATCCAACTTCCATATCATCTGTTCCGGTTGCAGAATACAAGTAACTATTATTTGCCGGAAAGTTTAAAGTCATTGAGCCATCTTCGGTGTTTAATGGCCATACGCCTCCGCCTAAAGTAGTTGATATTTGTATAGTTGTTTCATTAGTTATTGTAATAATAAAATAATCAAAGTTTGAAATAACACCGCCGAAGATCTCTTCAGAACCAGAATCAGTAGTAAAGTTAATTCTTTGACCTACTGCTAGTTGCGCTGTGCTAGTTACAAACATAATATTAGACAAGTCGCCTTCTGTACCAGTAACTTTAATCAAATCTTGAGAAGTTGACTCAATGTTTATATCATAAAATGTAGGAATAAAGTTTAATTTTTGCCCTGGGTATACTGTATGAAAGTCTGACGTAGGCGACAACTCGTATCTATCATTTACACTGTCAGAACTTACAACTTCTAAAATATCAAATGATTCTTTTAGCATCTGTGCTTTCTTTGTTTCTTCAGTATATCTTGATATAATTCCGTACTGTCCGGCTCCTTTACCACTTGATATAACAAGACGCATATTTTCATACTCTGCCTTTGTTCCAACTTCAGACTGCGCAAGTGTTAAAAATTCAGTATTACCAGACTGCGCATTATTTGTTTGGAACTTGTATCCAATACCGCCTTGTTGGAATGCATCACTTTCTAATACACGAGTTTGATATACACCTAATGATCTAAGTTCATCTGCAACAATAAACGCATTTTTTCCTGCACCGCTAACATTAATATTAGCATACGATGTAGGAATATTATCTACAGTTTCTAAGAAGAATGTTAGCTCTCCGATCTGTAATTGAGAACCGTAGAAATTTGTAATTCCAGAAATACCGTCGATGCCACGAGGGTATATACGATATTCTAAATTAGTGTTTTGTGCAGTTTCGTCATAAAATGTAAATGATAACCTATACCATCCATCTTCTACAAACTCTGCGTTTGTTGTTATTGGCAACGCTCCTGAATCTGATTGCTGTGTTGATGTTACTTCCTCAGTATCAAAGTTAAATCTTATCTGAGATGTTCTATTTGAAAATCCAGAAAATATTGTGTACATGTCGAAAAACTGCGAAGTTCCTTTTTTAGCATATATACTTGCTGTATAATGCAATGCACTTCCTGTAGGAACTGTTCCTGTATGCTGAATGGTTAAGATTGTAGTAATAGATAGAGTATCAACTGTAATAATAATATCATTAACACCGTCTTGTCCGCCAAATGTGTTTCCTAAAATTTTAATTTGGTTTCCAACAACGTATCCGCTACCGCCAGTGTTAATTTGAACTACATAGCGATTACTATAAACAGTTACATTAAAAGTTGCATCAATACCAGAACCTGTTATGTTTTCTCCTGCAATGTTTGTGTAAGTTCCGCCTTGCGGAGACACTGGAACACTTTGATAGAAGTAACTAGACTCTGATAAGTTAGTAATACCTTCGATTTTCCACGCAGTTTCATTAACAAACGGTGTACTTGCTGCCTTAATAATATTAAGATTTCCGTCTGTAGTCCAAAAATTAGAATCTAAGAAGTTATTACTGTAACGTAACATATTTGTTGTCTGTTCGTAATAACCTTCGCCTGCATGCGTAAACTGAATTTTTAGAATTTCTGCTTCTGCACCTAATGCACTAACAGCTTGCGCACTTGCTTGATTATTTCTATTATTAGCACTGCCGGTTGCAGGAATTTCACTATCGTCAAAACCTTCAGCTACAACACCAAATGTACCATATGAGCTGTTACCGTTTGTAGCACGAATGCGGCCACCATCTTCAGCAAAGTAACCAGCATAGTTGTAGTATGAGAACACAGAAACTGCTTCTGTTAACGAGTCTCCGCCTTTACACCAAATACCAATACCGTCACTTAAAATCTGTGTAAAGTCGTTACTAACAATTGACTTGTTGCCGCCGTTATGTAATGTACTATCAATTTTTAATCCAGTACACCCTTTACCAAATGTAGTTACGTTTTGGATGTACGGTGATCTTTCTCTAATCCAGGCAGAAGTGTCGTCTGGACCAGTTCCTGGATCGAGCGAAACATATGCGCCGCCCGACGGTCTACGAGTTTCAAATTCGTTCTGCGGAGTCAGCGTTCCTAATAGCCCTGTAACTGTCATGTTACGAATACCAGTAGCATTTTGAACATAGAACATGTCGCTCAATGCATTTCCTCCGTATACGTACATGTACCCAATACCAGTAAATAACGGAACACTAGGACCGTCTTTAGTTGCACTTACTGAGAATGACGTATCAGTAATACTATCTCCGATTACATAATATGTAATACCTTGTACAATATTAGAACCGCCAATAATTGTACTAATTTCATCAACCGGATTTAACGAAACAAACTGCACCGGAGTGTTGTGTTTCATATTAACAGTTGTTCCTACAATAAACTGATTAATATCGCCAAATGTTCTTGTACATAAAGTATTAACACCGTTTGCAGGCTTTACTGCTGCACCACGAAGTTCGTCTCCGTTTAACGCTGATCTAGCAGGAATTACAATCGGTAGTTCTTCTTCGTATGTACCTGATTTAAGACTAATAGTAGAGTATGCACCTTCATTAGCAGGCGGTATATTAACCGGAGTTCCTAACTCAAGAGGTTCTCTAATAATTCTTTCTAATCCTTGCACTTGTGAAATTGTATCAGCTTCAATAGTTAGTGCATTATTAAAGTATTGAAATACTTCAGGAGAGTGTCCTTCTAACAATTGATAATTTATGCCCGGAGCTATATTCTGCAAGGCAAACTCGATATTATTAAATAATTGACCAATTACTGCGTTATAATAAACTGCTTGTGCAGCAACAGTATCATTAGTAAATTTATTAGTACTTTCTAAGTCAAAATATGTTAAAATATTTGAAACTGCTCTTGCATTTTGTCCTCTAGATAAGTCAGTAACTAAGCCGTCAATGATAAAACGCATATCACGCTGAGTTGATTCATTATTAAAGTTTACCGAGGTGTCAAAAGGTGCGATATTTTGATTTTGCTGGTACAAGAACCAAAAGAATGTTTCTTGTACAATCCATTCTTTATTTCTTTCAAGCAATTCTTTTTCATTTGCTTTCCTTGTACCTTTCGCAACTGTTTCACATGCATATTTAATTGTTCTCCAAGGTGTGTCAGGAGTAGTGCCTCGATTCGGAGCATCAATGCCGTTAACAGCAACATAGTATAAATTAGGAGTAAAATCTGTTTCTCTCCACTGCGGTAAATCGCCTACAACTTTTAATACAGTTGAAGCTGCTCCGATTGAGCGAGGAGTAATTGCATCGTTTTCGTAAACAATCATTTCTCCTAATACAGATAAACTGTTTCTTTGATCATGCTGTGCATAGATTATCCAGTATGAATGTGCAAAGTCATTATCAGGACGATTTACAAGTGCAGAAGTATGCTCTCTAATACATTTATATGTTGCGTTTCTATAGTAAGAAACATCATCTTGATTATATAGCTTTCCTTCTGCCCATTTTCCTTCCCAACTAAACCCTGGAATCATTAATTCCCAATATGTGTAGTTCGTTCCGACAAAGGTTAAAATTGCGCCGTCAGTTATAGCACCGTCTGGTGCTGATGTTAATGTAACCGTAGTTACATCTCCGGTTGTGTTAACTGATTGGACGCTTTGTCCGCTTGCAAAACCTTCTCCAATAACAATCATTCCTATCGTAATAGATTTAGGATCAACCGAGTCTACTGTATCTATTTTAATAGTTGTTCCAGACGAACCGTCTAGTTCATAAATTACATCTATTTCGTAATTTCCTGGAATTTTATTGTCACTGTCTGCTATTGCAACATATAAATCTCCGCCGTAAGTAACAACATTACCTACCTTATAGTTTGATTCTGCTGCCCACTCTCCGGTAACGTCCCATGCTTGAGTTACTAATTCCCAGTCGTCTGTCGAATCTTCTGAATTAAACGATGGCACATTATTAATATTATTAATATTTAAACTTTGGTACAAATATCCGCCGTAAAGTACAATATCGCCAGGCTGGTACACTGTATTTGAATTCCATACTCCGTCAAAATCAAGTCCAGGAACCCATAGCTCCCATTTAGTTTCGTCAAACGTTTCTTCTAACGTAGTATCTGTAGAAAAATCATTTAAGTCCACTGACGGAGCATGTCCAACAATACATTTATAAACGCTAGGCCCGTACTTTACAAGGTCGTTTAATTTATAACGTATAGTACTACTGTCTTGATTAGAAACTGCATATAAGCCGCGCCATTGCACGCCTTCTTTAGAAATTTTCCACTTAACTTGCGTACTGTCTAGGCCGACATAGTCTGCTTCAAGACCGGCTAAGTCTGTGTCTGCAGAAACGTGTGAAATAACACACTCATAAGAAGTACCACCGTATTGAACAATGTCGCCAACGCCGTATGTAGTTGACGATGTCCATTCGCTTTGCCAAGTCTTGGATTCAGCGTATACATCCCACTTAGTAATATCAGTATCGAGCACCGCACCGCTCAAATGTTGTGTATTACACTTGTAAACAATACCACCAAACAAAACAATGTTATCTAAACTGTAAAAAGTAAATTGCTCCCAAACACCTTTCCAGGTTTGGCCGGTCATCATTAATTCCCACTTAGGTACAATTGCGCCTAAGTCGAGATAAAATCCGTTAGAAATGTGTGGTACTAAACATACATATGCTTTACCGTTATATTGAACAATTTCATCTTTGTTGTATGTTTGTTGATCTTTCCATTCTCCTACCCAAGAAAAACGTAGTCTACTAATCTTAAATTCAGCCATTGTGCGGTTCCTATATACTCTTATATCATATTTATGTTACTATCTGAGAAGGGTCATAATTAAATGCTTGGTTGATTCGTACAACCAATTCTCCTTGCTCATTAACATAATAGTATGCGTTTTTATTGTCCCAGCGATACTGGTCCCATTGTAAGTTATCATACGGTCTACTGTGATCTAATTCAATACGCCCATCAAAAAAGTCGACTCCGTATTCAAACTCAGTAAAGTCATCTACTGATGCACCTGGATTGTTAATTGTAATTGTATCTACATCTTTAAGCTGATCAATTTTAGCAAAGAATAGAGTTCCTTGTTCTGTTCTACGCAATGCGTAAAAATATCTTGGTTGACCTTCGCCTAATAGCTCTGATATGCCAGGTGTTTGTCCTACATAATGTGTTGATGCCATCTTATATCTCCTTAAACAATTTCTACTGTACTTAGGATACAGTCAATACTATTATTAACATTTGACCTAACATACAAATTATTGTTTGGTGTTAAAATTAGTTTTTCGCCGCCGTTTAGAACACGCAAACTTGTGTTTGGTGGAAGAATTAATTCTTTTGCGTAATATCCAGTTGCACTATCTGAGTCTCTTAAGGTAACATCAATAAGTACAACACCGTCTGTTAGATTTGCTAAACTAAATCCAACAACAGTAATTCTGTTGTTATCATTAGTAGCAAGAACTTCTGTTGTTTCTGTTCCTATCTGTGTTACTACTTTGTTTCTAAATGTAGTTGCCATATTTTTATCCTAATACTAGCACTGTTGCCAGTGCAATTTCTTCTGCGTCATTTCGTGTAATACCCGATGCACTACCTGCAACAGACACCCAGTTGTTTCCGTCCCATACTTCAACACGCTGATCAGTTGTGTTAAAACGCACTTGTCCAAGTTCAGTAAACTCGATTGACGGACGATCACCACTTGAACCTACAGGAATAACAACTCCGTAAGTTCCGCCAAACTTAATATACCCATTTTCAGTACTCGAAAATTCAGTTATACTGTCTGTAACAATATTTGTAATAGTATTACTTTTAAATGCAAAATTATCAAATCTTACTGCACCTGTGCCGTTTGCAGTTAGCAGTAGATTTTTATCTCCGTTATTTGTAGTAATAACATTCCCGTCAATACTAATGTCGTCTACATCAATCCTAGGAGCAGCCAACCTTGTTGAATTAATATCTACTACGGTAGATCCGTTGATGTCAAATCTAATAATGTTGTCGTTTAGACCTTCTGATAACTCAGCAGTAATTTTTGTATTGCCGCTTAGATCTTCGACTCCCTTTAAGTTAACCCAATTAGTTCCGTTATAACCTTCAAATCGACTTAAATCAGAATTAAAGCGTATTTGCCCAGCAACTCCTGTCGGTCTTTCTAATGTGGTTCCCGAAGGTAATTTTAATCCGCCGACAGCATTAATATTCAACAATTGGCTTCCTGGATTAATATTAAAGTCACCGCTCGACCCAATAGTTGTATTATTAATATCAAATGTATCAATAATAATTGATCCGGTACCGTTACCACGCAATTCTAAATCACTGTTTGAAACAGTTGTAGTGATAAAATTATTGTCGATTAAAATATCACCTGTTGAAAAACTATTTGCAGTAATATTGCCAGTACTCGTAATATTACTAACTGTAATAACTCCGTCAACGGTTAAATTATTATTAATGACTACATTATTTGTAGGAATATAAATTATTCCTGCGCCGTTTGCACGTAACTCTAAATTAGCATTTGATGTAGTTGTTGTAATAGCATTACCGCTAAGTTCTATTTCTTCAAATTGTATTACACTTGCTGTAATAATAACTTCGCCGGTTACATCAAGGTTTCCTGTTAAATTAAAGTCACCAATTTGATTCACATTGCCTACATGAGTAACTGTTCCTTCAATGTTAGTGTCTTTTAAAGAAGTATTGCCATTAACTGTTACATCCTGTGATACTACTAAATCATTACTAGGAATAATTACTTCGCCGGTTCCGTTTGCACGTAATTCTAAATCACTGTTAACTAATGTAGTTGTAACAATATTATCATCAATTAATATATCGCCTGTACTAAATCTATTAGCAGTGATTGTTCCTACACTATTAATATCACCGACGCTTATAGTTCCGGAAACATATAAGTCATTGCTAATAACAACATCGTTTGCTGGTATTACAATATCGCCATATATTGTTGCACGAAGTTCTAAATCACTATTACTTTCGGTTGTTGTAATAATGTTATCTTCAACTTTAATATTTTCAAACTGTGCAGTACTTGATATAGTAACATTGCCAGTAACTGCATAATCACCTGTTAAATTGATATTGCCGGTTTGTAAAGTATTTCCTGTTTGTGCAGTATTACCTTGTATCACTATATTAGAAAGATTAGTAGTACCGTACACTTGAATATCATTATCTAGCACTACATTGTTACTAGGAACATAAACTGTACCAGTTCCGTTTGCACGTAATTCTAAATCACTGTTACTATTAGTTGTAGTGATGTAATTTTCGTCGATTAAAATATCACCAGTAGTAAATCTATCAGCAGTTATTAACCCTGTAGTATTTAAATTTTCAACACCGATGTCGCCGCCAATAGTTAAATTATTAACAATTTCTAAATCGTTATTAGGTATAATAATTTTACCAGTGCCATTAGCACGTAATTCTAAATTTGCATTACTTGTAGTAGTAGTAATAAAGTTATCATCTACAAGGATTTCTTCAAACTGAGCAGATCCGCTAACATCTAAATCTTGTGTCACTGTAACGTTGCCAGTTACCGTTGTATTGCCTACTTGATTGTAATCACCGATATGTGTTATTGTACCTGTAACATTAACGTCTTGTAAGTCAGTTGTTCCACTAACAGTTAAGTTATTATCTATTTGTACATTATTAGTCGGAACTAGTATTTCGCCCGTGCCGTTAGCACGTAGTTCTAAATTGCTGTTGCTTGTAGTTGTAGTAATTACATTACTAGAAACTTCTATATCACCATTACTAATAGTTCCAGTAATAGTAAAATTACCTGTTTGATTGTAATCACCGATATGTGTTATTGTACCTGTAACATTAACGTCTTGTAAGTCAGTTGTTCCACTAACAGTTAAGTTATTATCTATTTGTACATTATTAGTTGGTACATAAATTCTGCCTGTGCTATTAGCACGTAGTTCTAGATCTGCATTACTTTCTATTGTTTGGATATAATTGTCACGAATAACAATACTATCTAAATCTATTTCGTTAGTGTATAAATTTTTCCAACTTTTAGTTACTTCGCCTAACGTGTATGCACTATCGACTTTAGGAGTAATGTTACTGTCGATACCTGCTACAATTTGGATTGTATCAGTTGCTTCGTCACCAATAGTAATATTGCCGCCAATAGTTACATTGCCAGTAACATCTAAGCTACCGTTAATATTTACATTAGAGTTTAGGTTAATTTCGCCGCTTGCTGCTGTAAGTATTGCGTCAAGAGTTAAAGTTTCGATTGTGTTTCCGCTAATGCGCCAATCACCTGTTTCAATTTTCTCGCCGTTAATAAAGGTAGTTTGGCCGCCAGTAGTAAATGTTACGCCTTCTGTAACATCAATTTGAAAGTCGTTTACAGTAAATTGTACTTCGCCAGTTTCTTGATTGATATAAAATAAATCACCAACTCTAAAATCACCTTTGTGATCAACAGAATTATAACGAACATTTGCATCATTTAGTTCTACTACTTCGTTTGCTTGAATAACCGTTGCAGGATTATTAGTAACTTCTTTACCATTGCCGATGTATGCTAAGTTATGCCCAATTGCATACATAATAATACCAGGGCCGTCACCTACTAATCCATAGTTGCCGTAAACACTTGCACTTGCTATTAAGCGGATTTCTGCACCAAACTCTCTTAAGTCATATCTACTAATACTAGTTGCAGTTGCGCTGCCGTCTGTAATACTTTGAGGAGTTAAATCAAATCCGGCTAAATCAACGTAGCTACTAATGTAGACATCGCTGCCGCTAACTTCGTCTATTATACCAGTTAATACTGTAGATGAATCTGTACTTGTAATTGTAAGTGTATTACCAGGCGTAAATGTTCCAGTAACACCACTTAATGTTAGCATTGATCTACCGGCGCCTCGGAGTCCCGTAGATCCGTCTATTCCATAAATACTTCTATTAGCAAAGTATGTAAAGCTGTTTAGCCATTCTACTCTAGCACCGTTAGTTACTGTAATTGCATCAACGCCTGGTGTAATAAATGTGGCACTATGGAAAAGCATTGATGCTGTGGCACTTGTAGCATCTGCTACACTGCCATCAATAAATGCTCCTTTACCTGCATCTCCTTGGTCAAATCCTCTTGGATCTCCTACACTAGTTACACTACCCTGCGTAATGACCGAAACGTTTTTAATGTAAGGGCTGCGTGTACCTGAAATATAATTAGGCGCAAATTTAAATGCATAACCCGGACTGTAAAAATTAGTAATAGTTATATCTAATATTGTAGTCTCGCCATTAAGCAAAAACGCATCGTTAGTGTTTGTACCAGCTGTTGGACGAACTTCTACACTTCTTAAACTTTCTCCTTTAACTGTGACGCCTTGAGGTACTGTTAAAGGAAATACTTCATTGTATATTCCAGGAGCAATGTGAATTACATCTCCGGCATTTGCTTGACTAAGTGCATAAGCGATCGATGCAAACGGATCAAATAAATGGTTGCCAGTATGTGCGTTGTCTCCGTTTTCGGCAACATACCACATGTTGGCGTATCTGTATGTTAAGTCTATTCCGTCTAGATCTAATTCATTAGAATTAATGCTAGATGCAATTAATCTGTTAGCCCAAACATCGTTCCATTCTTTGCCGCCGGCATTGGGATCGCTGCCCAATTTAAAAGTATTTGTTTGATCTGGAACAATGTCTGATGCAATTTCTGCATTAAAAATAACATTGTCAGTATTAGCATCACCAATAGTAATGTTACCGTCGGCTGTAATGTTACCAGTAGCATGAATGTTACCGTCAACATTTAAGTCAGTATGTACATTAACTGTGCCTGTTCCGTTTGGTCTAAATTCTAAATTTGCGTTTGACGAATTAGTAGTGATAGAGTTACCTTCAATATCAATACTGTCAATTACTATTTTGTTTAAGGCAACAATGTTATCCAGTGTACCTAAATTTAAGTACTGCTGAGTTGTACTAATTGTGTTGTTATTAATATTAATATTAGCAATATCTGCATTATTAGTAACAATTAAATCTATAGTTTTTGTAGTACCATTAACGTCTAGATCGTACTGAGGAGTAATAGTTTTTATGCCGAGACGACTGTTATTAACATCTAGATATAATAGATCCGTCTCAAAAGCTAAATCTATTCCGTTACGAATAAGATTCGACTTTAAAAGTGGACCCGATATGCGACCTACAGCCATCTTCTCTCCTTAATACGGGGATCCTGTCCCTCTAGCCAAATTCTCAGTCTTGCGACTCTTTGCTGGTTAACCACAGTTTGACCGTACAAGACAATGGTCGCGCCTTGCACATTAGTATTTATCGTATTACAAAAAAAGGTGCTTGTTACCCAAAGATTAAAGTGTATTCTAAGATAAGATCATCCATCTCGGCAGCACTAATTGTAGCAGCCGCGCCGGCAGCAGTAACAAATGTGTTTCCGTCCCATGTTTCAAGAATAGTTTCAGTAGTGTTCCAACGCATCATACCAACTTCAGGAGTAAAGGTAGTCGGACGCTCGGAAGTTGTTCCTGCAGGAATGCGTATTGCAGTTTTGTCGAGAAACTTTACTTTACCATAGCCAGTATTACTAATTGTTAAAGGACCTGCGTTGTTATTTTGTACAGTATTTCCAGCAATATCAATACTATTAATTCTTAATAATCCCGAACCGTTAGTAGTTAAGTCTAAATCACTGTTAGAAATGCTTGTTCTAATAGTAGCTCCTTGAACTAAAATATCATCAATAGCTAATCCGTGTATAGATAGTTTACTATCATCTACATAGCCTACAGTAATAGAATTTATTTTAAAATTAAGTATATTATCTGTTGGATGTGCAAGAACACTTGTAGCCCTATTACTAGAGTATATTCCAGCAAGTGTTAATGTTTTAGAATTATTAAATGCTTCAAACACATTATCAGTATTATTAAATCTAATATTATTAGATGATACTTGGCGCTGTGCAGTTGATCCGCTAGGTAATTTTAAGGCACCAGATGCATTAACTATTAAGTCACCTGTTGAGTTTAAATTAATATCAAGAATGTTAGTAGAAATTTTGTCAACACTAACTTTTATATTTTCTAAGCTAACACTTCTGTTTGCTCCACTAATTTCAGTAGTATAACCAGATAACCCTGCAACAGTAGGATCTCCTATATCTCCGTCTTGGAATATATTTCTAAGAGTTGCAAGAGGAATTTTAGAAATAATAGGAGCAATGTACGTATTAAATAATGCATACCCTAGCGGGTTATGTGTAAGAATCCCCGACGGGGTTCTTACACTATCAGCCCATTCAGGTGCAAGCGAGCCGCCTTGCCATAGTGAAGTATATTCGTGCATACTAAAATGTAATAAGTACAAATACTCTTTTGCTATTATAGAATAATTCGCGGCCGTCATTACTCCTGGAGCATACGCACTCGGATCAAATACTCCTGCAACTCTTGCTTGAGCAATTGCATTATACAATGCTCTAGTAGCCCATTGTGGATCTGAATCAGGATCGTAACTAAGTGCATTAAAACTTCCTGAAACTGCTCCTCTAGCGCCAAATAAATGTAAGGTATGAAATACGTGTTCAATTACTTCTTGAATATCGTTATCTCCGTCGCCAGGAGGCTCTCCTGTTGAATTTAGATACCATACCATGTCATTAACTGCATGGCTATCTAAGAAATTAACATATCCTGCGTACTGTTGTGCTCCTTGATCAGTTAACCAATTAGGAGTATAATCATCTCCGGCTCCGTAGCCAATTCGTTGCGCTGCTGGATACGTTGCATGCCAGGTTCCTGGATCTCCTTTAAGGATTTTAATCATTTGCTCTTGTGCAGTTAGATTAATTCCCTGGGCACTTTTGTTTATTAGCAATTTATAAGTTTGCGCTACTTTTTTAACAAACTCGTCTGGGACAGTAAGTTGACCCCCAACTGCTCCAGCAACTACTATTTTAACTCCGTATACAGACAGCGACCTATCAAACACTGCGCCGTTTGAGGTATCAAATACTAGCGCACTAGCAGTATAAACTCCTAGGTCGCCCGCGGCTTCTACAGTACGCAATTCTAAATTACTGTCTACTGCCGTTGTTTCGATAACATTATCAAATATATTAACATCTGCGCTTAATGTAAGTGCTTCAGATGTTAGTGAATTTGCAATATTAATGTCTGACGAATTTAACGTACCTAAAGATAAATTATTTTTAATTTGTGTATTATTACTAGGAATAGAAATTATGCCGCTACTATTAGCAAGTAATTCTAAATTTGCATCACTGTTAGTAGTTTCAATATAGTTGTCATTAAAAACAATATCATCAAATTGTATTTCACTCTTAATGTTCGAAGTACTTACTGTAACTGTACCGATGACATTTAAATTACCAATTTGATTTCTATTTCCTGTTTGTGAAATATTTCCATTAATTGACACATTGTCAATATCAATATTACCGTTAACTGTTAAGTCTTGTCCTAAAACAGCATTACTAGTAGGAATTATTACATTGCCAGTAGCACGTAACTCTAAGTTAGCATTTGAAATAGTAGTTGCAATAAAGTTATCATCTATTTCAATAATACTGTCCGTAATAACAATTTGATTAAGTTCTAAATCTTGATCAACATTAATATCGTTTGCAATAATTGATGAAACAAATAAATCATTAGTAACTCTTACATCGTTTGCAGGAGCAGTAACTTGTCCGGTGCCGCTTGCTTGTAATTTAAAATCAGCTCTATAATAGTCTCCTAAAAATAGTTGACTATTATACTTTCCTGGGTAAGCAAACTCATCTTCTAATAATAGCTCAAGAATATTAAATATAATAGTATCAGTTGAACTATTTCCAGATGTTCCATTTGAAATGTATTGCAGCCAAGCAAGTGCATCTCCAGAAGTTGTTAAACCGTTTGAATTAACATCAACATACGAATTAGCATATTCCGGAGCGCTTGTTCCGTTAGCTAAGAATATAATTAAGTTTTTTTCTGTTTGTCCTGCGTAGTCATCAACTGTAGCACTGTCAACTGCCATTGCTCTAACAATCTGCGGAAGTGATAGGGGGTCATATGGGTTAGCAGCATTAATACGTAAGTCTTCTCTAATATTTTTTATTACATTGCTATTAAAATTAAAATTAGTAGTTGTTACTTCATTGCTTACTGTAAGATTTCCATCAACTTCTACGTTACCAATTTGAGAAACGTTACCAATTTGAGAAACGTTACCAATTTGAGATGTGTTGCCTAGAATATTAACTTGAACTGGTGTAATTTGCTCAACAATACCAATGTCTTCTATTGTAGACACATTATCCCATCGAACAACAGTATCTACTGCACGGAAGATAATATCAACTTCATTAGTTTGAGGGACAAACTCTGCTGTTAATACTTGGTCATTTTCAAGTGTAGCAGTTTCGTTCCATTCAACTATTGTACCTACACCCGATTCGAATATTCTTAAATAAAATGCATTTGCATTTGAAACACTTCTAAATGTTGCCTGAAATACATATGTTTTTCCAGGGTCAACTGTAACAGTTTGAGACACGTTTCTAGCAGCGCCAGTAGCATTAATAACTAAGTTGCCTCCTATTGCCGAAGCAAATCCGCCGCCAGTCTGTGACCAGCCTGTTAAGTTATTAGTAAATGTTCCATTAACAATTAGTTCTGGACCGTATTCATATGAGAAAAAGCTATCTTTAAGTACTGTGTCTCCGCTAACAGTTAAAATGTTATCTAATATTACATTATCATTAGCACGTACTACTCCTGTGGCGCTAGCAGATAATATTAAATCTTCATTTAAAATATCAGTAGTAATATAATTTTGCGTCAGTGTTATATCAGTTAACTGCATTTCATTAGCAGTAATATCTTTATTAGCAGTAATATTTTTATTTGAAAGTAAATCTGTTGCAATATCGATGCTACCTGAAATTTCTATATTATTATTAGGTATAATGATTTTACCGGTGCCGTTAGCACGTAGTTCTAGGTCTGCATCACTTGTAGTTGTTGTTACTACATTACCATCAAACAATATTTCTTCAAGCTGTACTTGGCTACTAACATCTAAGTTACCTGTTAGTATAAGATCTGTTACACTGCGATTACCAGTTTGTGTTCTGTTGCCAGTTTGTGTTAGTGTTCCAGTAACAGTAATGTCTTGTAAGTCAGTTGCTCCGCTTACTGTTAAGTTGTTGTCTATCTGTACATTGTTGCTAGGAACATATATTGTTTCGCCGGCAGTTGCTCTTAGTTCTAAATCTTGATCAACTCCGGTTGTTGTAATAAAGTTGTCTTCAACATACACACTGTCAGCAGTTAACTCACCGCCGATTGTGTAATTACCTGTTTGAATTCTATCACCTAAGTGTGTTACAGTACCAGTAATACTTGTACTCTGTAAAGAAGTACCATCAAATCTTGGTCTAATTGTAACTGTAATGTTAAACGACGATGTACCTGGTAATGTTGGGGCATCAATTACTGCTTCTTCTCTGTCAAAACTATTCCAAGACGTTAGAGTAAACGGATAATCAACACTAGAAAGTGTTATAATACCAATGTCGCCTGGCTCAAGAGTTTGTATTGCTATCCATGTAGCAGAACTAGGTTCCCCTGTAAGTAGTAGTGCTTCACCAAATATATCTTTTTGTACAGCAGCTTCTCCGCCTGCAAATGTACTTGTAACTACACCGTCATTTGCTGTGCCGCCTGATCCGTTAACTGTTAAGTTATTATCAATTTGTACATTGTTATTAGGTACTAATATCTCACCAGTTCCGTTTGCACGTAATTCTAAATCTGCTCCACTAACATCTGTAGTGATATAGTTTTCGTCGATTGTAATGTCGCCAACTTGGGCGCGGTCTAAATAAACATTAAGCCATTGTACTGTAGGAGTACCTAAGTCAAATGTTAAGTGTTGATGCGGGTTAAAGTTTTGTTCAAAGTTAACATTAAATGCAAGTCTATCAGTAGTCTGATCCCCGGCTAAATTTAAAGTGCCGCCAAAGCTAAAGTTATCTCTAATAATTAATTTACCGTCAATTGTAGTATTGCTAGGTAAATTAGTAATGTTAGTAGCACTAACAAGATTTATATCACCTTCAAATGATTCTAATGTATTATCTGCAAATTTAAGATTTGCAATTTCTATACCAAAGCTAGCTAATGTAGTGTCTCTATCAGGGCCTGGTATAATTATACCTGTTCCTGAATCAATATTTAATGTATTAATAGTAAGACTAGTTTGTCCAGTTTCAAAATCAACAAAGAAGTTATCACCAACTTTAAAATTTCCTCTGTGATTAGTCGACGTATATCTAATCTGCCCGTTGTTTATTTCAGTAACTTCATCGTCTGGATTCAGACCATCCAATGAATTAGTTTTAGTAGTACCGGCACCAATATAACCAAAATTGTGACTTAATAAGTACATTAATGTATTAGCACCATCTGCTACTGCACCATAGTTACCATATACGTTTGCCGACCCGATTGAACGAAGCTCGGCGCCGAACCGTATTCCTTGACTTGCAAAACCTAGCGTTCCCTGTATTGCGTATAAACCTCGGTTAGCAAAGTATGTAAAGCTGTTTAGCCATTCTACTCTAACGCCGTTAGTCATAGTAATAGCATCTGCATTTGGAACAATAAGAGTAACGCTTTCAAACAGCATACTTGCTTCATTACTAGTTATATCAGCAAGACTACCGTCGACATATGCGCCGCCGCCGGCATCGTTTGCACCTAACGAACTTTCAGATGTAATAACTGATACATTTTGAACATAAGGACTTCTAGTAGTAACACTAAATCCAGGAGCAAAGTTAAATGCATAACCCGGAGAGTAAAAATCTTTAATTGTTAAATTGTGTATTGTAGTTTCACCAGTTAGTAAAAATACATTATTGTTTTCGTATCCAGCGGCAGGTTTAACAATACAGTTTCTTATATCTTCACCGTAAATTGTAACATTAGACGGAACAACTAACGGAAGAATTTCTTCGTATGTTCCAGGAGCTACATATATTATAATCGGCTGCGTTCCGCTTGCTTCTGATGCTTGCAATGCCCTTGCTAATGTTGCAAAAGGAGAAAACATGTGATCTCCTTTGTTTGCATCATTACCATTCGGATCAACGTATAATTTTCCGCCCCACGTTAATCTAATGTCAACACCGTCAATAACTAATGCATCAGTTCCTACTGATTGACCATTTATAAAGTTAGTGTAAAGATGGCTCCATCTTTTGTCCGATGTTCCTAAATTATATGTATCTGATGCGTCTGGTATAAGGTCAGTTGTAAGATCTGCATTAAAATTAACAGTATCAGTATCAGAATTACCAAGTGTAATCGTACCTTCAAACGTAATATCGCCTGGCGTGTAGATACTGCCAAACACATTTAGGTCTTTTAATATTTCTGTAGTACCGGTACCGTGTGGAGTTAGGTCAATGTCTGCGTTTGATTCTATTGTACTAATAATATTATCGCTAATACGGATTGTACCGTTTTCCATGTTAGCCATAACAATTGCATCTGCTGCGTTTAAATAGATATTGCCGGATTTTACTCTAAACGCACTTTCAGTAATTTCAAATCCCGGAGTGTCTAAACTAGTAGTAGCAATGTAGTTAGCACTACGCACTGTTCCGGTTACGTCAAGTTCCTTAGTCGGAACCGCAGTGTTTACACCTATCTTATTGTTATTAACGTCAAGATATAATAACGACGTAGTAGCTAAATCGTTTCGAAATACCAAGTCTACGCCATTGCGTATCAAGTTCTCTTGTAATAACGGGCCGGATATTCTACCTATTTGACTCATACTGTAATCCTCATACAGTATTTATAGGATTTACTTATCGAAGTTATGTAGTACTGTTACAGGTTCGCCTAAGTCTGGTACTCCTAATGGCGAGGCACCAAAATCTAAGTAATATCCATCTGCATAGGGTGCGTTATCACCAGATAAGTTACCGCTAACACTTTGAACTAAAGAATAGTTGGTGCTTGAAATTTGAATCACGTTTCCAACTATTACTATAATATTTTGCGGAAATGCAGGAGCAGTATAGTCAGTATTTGGATCTTGACTATTTAACGGGCCAAAGTATCTTTCACTTGCATCACCGGTACCTACGTTTTGTTGTACGATACCCGGATCATTGTTTGGCTCTTTGTATCTTACACTGCGCCATTCTAATTCTGAGTAAATTTCA
>TARA_B110000503_G_scaffold6082_1_pt1 | contig 25264 bp, 21 predicted proteins | sample TARA_B110000503 | Tara Oceans TARA_B110000503 (sample SAMEA4397472) | marine metagenome | biome: Polar Biome; feature: [SRF] surface water layer (ENVO:00010504); material: water (ENVO:00002006), including particulate matter (ENVO:01000060) such as... | depth 5 m | reverse complement strand
AAAAAATAGATACCCTCTCATACGGTATCTATTTAAAAAATTTTTATTAATTATATTTCAAATGAAGGTTGAGACTTGATTAAGTCGTCTATTTCTTTCATTTGAGCCAGATAAGACTCTAACTTAAATAACGGCAAAGCACTGGGTCCGTCACATTTTGCGTTATCTGGGTCCGGATGAGCCTCTAAAAATAAACCGGCTAGGCCAACAGCAATTCCTGCCCTTCCTAGCTCTGCAACCTGTTGTCTACGCCCGCCAGAAGTAAGCCCTTGTGGGTCTCGACACTGAAGCGCGTGAGTCACATCAAAAATAACAGGAAGGCCGTCGCTTACGACTTTCATAGTTCGAATACCCAGCATATCCACAACAAGATTATCGTACCCCATACAAGTACCGCGCTCACAAAGAATAAGCTTACTGTTACCGCACTCTTTAAACTTATCTACAATATTAGCAATCTGCGCCGGACTGAGAAACTGGGGTTTTTTTATATTTATAACAGCATCAGTTTCTGCCATAGCTTTCACCAAGTCGGTCTGGCGGGCTAAAAAAGCGGGTAACTGCAACACATCGCAGACACTTGCTGCCATTTTTGCTTGATGAGGTTCATGCACATCTGTGATAACTGGAATCTGAAATGTCTCTTTAATTTCTTGGAATATCCTTAATCCTTCATCTATCCCAATCCCCCGATAAGAATGAAAAGACGAACGATTAGCTTTATCAAACGATGCTTTAAATATATAAGGTATAGCCAGCTTCTGGGTCACCTCACAGAAATGCTCTGCTGCTTGCATTGCAAGATCTCGAGACTCCAGTACATTGATGCCTCCAAATAACACAAAAGGCTCATTATTGCCTACCGATATATCATCAATATTGATGGTTATCGATGGAATCGACATTTTTGATATAGACATAAACTAGGCTCTTTCAGAATGCTTAAGTACTGCCTTTATAAAACTTGTGAAAAGTGGGTGGCCTTCGCGAGGGGTAGAAGTAAACTCTGGATGAAACTGACAAGCAACAAACCAGGGGTGCTCAGGTATTTCAATCATCTCGACTAATGCTTTGTTCTCCGACCAGGCGCCAACTTTCATTCCACTCTCTTGCAGCTCGGCTACATAGCTATTGTTCACCTCATAACGATGACGATGACGCTCAAAAACTGTATCAGCACCATATATTTTATGAGCCATGGTGCCATGAATTAAGTAGCTAGCCTGCCCACCTAATCTCATTGTTCCGCCCAAATCTGAATCTTCGTTACGTGTTTCTATCACACCGCTACTGTCAATCCACTCGGTTATCAATCCAATAATAGAATGCGGTGTTTTGGGGTCAAATTCAGTGCTATTTGCACCACTTAAATTGCAAACGTTACGTGCAAATTCAATCATTGCAACCTGCATGCCTAAGCATATTCCTAAATAAGGTACCCTGTTAACTCGAGCGTGATTAACCGCCTTAATTTTTCCTTCTACCCCACGCGCGCCAAACCCACCAGGCACAAGAATTCCGCTACAACCATCAAGAAGTGATACTTCACGCTCAAGGCTCTCTGAGTCAACATAACGAATATTTACTTTAGTTTGGTTGCGGATACCTCCATGAGTCAATGCTTCATTGAGTGACTTATAGGCATCTAAAAGCTCCGTATATTTGCCAACCATAGCGATAGTCACTTCGTGCTTTGGATTTAGGTGACTTTCTGCAATCCAGTCCCAATCAGAAAGATCTGGCTCCTTGCAACTCAAACCAAGTCGCTCTAAAACAGCGGTATCCAGCCCTCGAGTCTGAAGATCGCGAGGAATAGAATAAATACTCTTAGCATCCAATAATGTCACAACTGCTCGTGCTTCTACATTGGTAAACAAGGCTATTTTTTTACGCTGACCTTCATCAAGCTCAACCACACTTCGACATAACAAAACATCTGGCTGCAAGCCAATAGATCTCAGCTCTTTAACAGAATGTTGTGTTGGTTTAGTTTTAGTTTCCCCCGCTGTAGTCATATAAGGAACAAGGGTCAGATGGATAAGGATAGAATGACCGAACCCAAGATCTAGCTTTAATTGTCGTATAGCTTCAAGAAAAGGTTGTGACTCAATATCCCCAACTGTGCCGCCAATTTCGATAATAGCTATGTCATAACCCTCGCCGCCAGCTAAAATACGCCTCTTTATTTCATCTGTAACATGAGGAATTACTTGCACTGTAGCTCCAAGGTAGTCACCTCGGCGCTCATGACGAAGAATTGTTTCGTACACTTTTCCACTAGTAAAATTATTTCGTTTGCACATTTTTGAAGACAAAAAACGCTCATAGTGCCCAAGATCAAGGTCAGTTTCAGCGCCATCCTCAGTTACAAATACCTCTCCATGCTGTGAGGGGCTCATGGTTCCTGGGTCGACATTTAGGTATGGATCCAGCTTAAGGATCGTAACATTCAGGCCTCTAGCCTCAAGAATTGAACCCAGTGATGCTGCTGCAATTCCCTTCCCCAAGGAGGATACAACACCGCCTGTAACAAATATATAACGCGTCATTTAGATCCCTGTCAGCACATTAGGTGCAAGGTAAATAGCCGGATTAAGCTATATTTTTGAAAAAAATAGGCTCATCAATCATCAAAATAAAAAATTATTTCAAGAGAAGAAGGGCAACTATTTTAGTTGTTGTAATGATAAATTAGCCTACCAGAGATGACTGATTGTCTCAATCTATTAGTACGATGTAGACTGCTAAAAAAATCGCCACTGTAATTCAACACCGAACTCATTTGGTGAGGCAAAAAATTCATCGCAAATCCACAAGTCGCCAACAGCTGCTAGCTTCCCGTCAATATAAATAAGCGGCACCTTACTGCGAAGCCAAGGCTCAAGAGCATACTCTTGAAGTAATTTTTTTAGTGTATTGGAGCCATTGCGTCCGAATGGCTTGCAGCGCTCACTGCCGGCACGAAAGCGAATCTCTATGTCGCACTGCTTAGATATTCTTAACCCTCCAGCGCTTAATAACTTTGTCGATATGCTTCCCTTGTTAGGTAACATAATTTGATTAATTCCATCCCACTTTATACCTGACTGTATAGTTATGGCCAATTTTCCTGCATTGGCTACATGGTTATTTGAGTCACTAGAATCTGCTGGTAAGAGATATAATCTCTTTTTAAACCGTCGCAACTGCACGCCAGCCCAAACTATTAAAGGCTTAGCATCACGGCGCGCCAATAGCATTTCATTCAAAGCCACCTTAATAACACTATGCCTGGGTAACGGCAATTTATGTTTAGAAGACCAATAGCGCAGCACATTTGCTTGCCTTGACACCTCTAGACATGCAAGATTATCAATAGAGACACTCCAGCCAATGCGTTCAGACTTTTCCGATATGAGAACAAAGTCTTGTATAGCCAGAGCCTCTGCCAAATGATCTGAATCCGCACAAAGATTTGCAGTATGATTCAGTTTAGATAGGCAGTCTGGCCAGCGTTCAGATATTACCGGCAAAACTTTATGTCGCAAAAAATTTCTATCGAAGCTTACATCTTTATTGCTTTCATCTTCTATCCATTCCAAGCCATGAATGGAAGCATAGGACTCAAGGTCAGCTCGAGATAATTCCAGCAATGGCCTAAATATCCCACCCAGACCTAATGATCTAGACATGGGCATCCCAGATAAGCCTTTTGTACCAGCACCACGAAGTAATCTGTACAAAACTGTCTCAGCCTGATCGTCAGCATGGTGCGCAAGCAGCAATAAATCAGTCTTATCTAGTAATTTTCTAAAAATACCATAACGAATCTTTCTCGCAGCCTGCTCTAAACCAAAACCCTTATTTTCAACATTAATGGTCTCGACAATTAGAGGTACTCCTAATTTGGAGCAGCAGTCTTTGCAATGCTGCTGCCAGCTATCTGCATTTATGGACAGCTGATGATTAATATGGATAGCGGTAAAAGATTTTGATCCAATTAATGAAACCATTGCATGAAGCAGTACATGAGAATCCAATCCACCGCTATAAGCAACATAAAGGTGCTTAGCATCGTTAAGCCTGGAGAGATACTTAGAAAAATGAGCGGATTGAAACGACATTAAAGTTCTGCAATTTTAAACGGAAGTACAACGTTACTGGCAATCAAAAGAAATGACAACAATACAACAATACAACAATACAGTACGCTAAAAAAAATTATGAACTTTACAACCGCAACAAAGCATACAAAGCCCAGAAGAGCGACAAATAAAACAGATGTACTTTAAAAAGCTCCCAACAACATCCCTCTTATGCAATGAAATATACCTTATTAGTTACCGTAGCTCATCAAACGCTGATAGCGCTTCTCAAGCAGCTCATCAATAGGAACTCCAGTAAACTCATTAACTCGTCTAATCAAGCATTCTTTGAGGCTGGCTGCCATAGCCTCAATATTACGATGAGCGCCACCATTGGGTTCAGAAATAATTTCATCTATTATGCCCAGCTCCTGTAAAACAGTAGATGTAACACCCATCGCTTCGGCTGCTTCAGCAGCTTTAGTTGAGGTTTTCCAAATGATATTTGCACAACCTTCCGGTGAAATAACAAAATAAGTAGAGTATTGGAACATACTAAGGTGGTCGCCAACGCCAATAGCTAACGCGCCACCAGAACTACCTTCTCCGATAACAGTACATATTATAGGTGTCCTTAAACGAGACATAACTGCAAGATTTCTGGCTATAGCCTCACTAATTCCGCGTTCCTCAGAATCAATTCCTGGGTATGCTCCAGGTGTATCAATTAGTGTGACAACAGGCATTCTGAAACGCTCAGCCATCTCCATTAAACGCAAGGCTTTGCGGTACCCTTCAGGCTTCGGCATTCCAAAATTTCTATATACTTTTTCATTGACACTCCTGCCTTTCTCTTCGCCGATAATGACAACTGGCTTATCAGCCAACCTCCCTATACCCCCTATGATGGCCTTGTCATCTCCAAAATGCCTATCGCCATGCAGTTCATCAAAATCGGTAAAAATCCTACTTATATAATCCGTGGTATGGGGCCTAAGAGGGTGTCTTGCGATCTGGACGGTTTGCCAGGAAGTAAGACCTGAATATATTTTCTTAGTAAGCTTTTGGCTTTTTTTTTCAAGCCTAGTGATTTCCTCGGTGAGGTTGATATCACTATCATTGCCCACCAAACGAAGCTCTTCGATCTTCGCCTCCAATTCCATAATGGGTTGTTCAAAATCTAAATAATTTAAGTTCATGTAAGGCTGTCATCCATAATGCTTATACTCTAAAAGATAAAAACACATATTGTGTCGGGAGTAAATTTCTAATTAACAAATGAAAATTAAGACTTATTGCTTGACTGTAAGCCGTGCTGGCATTTAATTTTCAGCTTATAAATACTACCAACATACCTAGAATCTTAAGTGCACCCTTTCACTACCAACCATCTCTTTTAATTTATGCAATAGCTCATCTTTAGGAAATACTAGCCATTTTTCATCTAAAGCTATTTCGCATAAAGCTTTAGGATTACTATAACAAATACGAACTGGGCATTTTCCTTCATTATATGGAAGCATAATTTCAGAAATATCACGAATAGTAAACTCCTGAAGACCATCATTGCTCAAATCAATAACAATACCTTTTAAATGATTTAGTCGAGCCTCATACAAAGTGCTAATTTGATCTGCTCGCATTTTAATTCCACCAGTATAATCATCTATAGATACCTGCCCTTTCACCACTAAAAATTCATCTTTAGTGATTTTTTCACGGCAGCTACTGAAAACATCAGAAAAAACTGCTACCTCAATTCGAGCGCTCTTGTCATCGAGGGAAATAATGGCCATGCTGTCGCCATTTCGTGTTCTTATCCTTTTTATACCCACAATCAAGCCCGCAATAGTCTGGATAGATTTTTCTGGTTTTAATTCATAAATACGATGCCTGATAAAGCCATCTAGCTCATCAATATACTCGTCAGCTGGATGTCCAGATATATATAATCCCAGGGTATCCCTCTCCCCGCCCAACCTTTCCTTGACAGTCTCGCAGCGAATATCATTAAAATTCTTGTACCCAAATTCAAGGGGCAACCCTAACGCCTTATCTCCAAAAAGATCTGTCATCCCGCTAACAGCATTATGAGCACGCTGTTCAGCCATCTTCACTGCCTCACTCATTGCAGCCAGCATAACCGCACGCTTAAACCCTATCTCGCCAATTGGTCCTATGCTATCCATTGCTCCTGAGCGGATAAGCGCCTCTAGGGAGCGTTTATTAAGTTTTTTTCCATCTATCCTTGAGCAAAAATCAAATAAACTAACAAAGTCTCCGCCATTATCTCTTGCAAAAATAATACTATCGACAGGACCCTCGCCTAAACCTTTAATAGCCCCAAGCCCATAGATTACCTCCCCCTGACCAGAGACCGCAAAAGAAAAGATGCTTCGATTAACATCTGGCGGCAACAGTCCTAAGTTTCGATGACCGCACTCTTCAACCAATTTTACCACCTTGTCTGTATTTTGCATGTCAGCAGACAAAACTGCTGCCATAAATTCAGATAAGTAATGTGTTTTCAAATAAGCAGTTTGATAAGCAAGAAGGCCATATCCGACGGAATGAGACTTATTAAAACCATATCCAGCAAATTTTTCCACTAAATCAAATATCTTTACAGCAAGATTAGAATCAATCCCTTGATTGCGCGCCCCCGTTTCAAAAATTTCCCGCTGTTTCGCCATCTCTTCTGGCTTTTTCTTACCCATAGCGCGACGCAACAGGTCTGCTTCACCCAAAGTATATCCAGCAAGAGTTTGAGCGATCTGCATTACCTGTTCTTGGTATATAATGACGCCATAAGTGGGCTCTAAGATCGGTCGCAGACTTTCGTGTTGAAATTTCTCATCAGGGTAAGCAACTTTTGCTCTTCCGTGTTTACGATTAACAAAGTCATCCACCATACCAGACTCGAGCGGACCAGGCCTATATAAAGCCACCAACGCCACAATATCCTCAAAAGAATTAGGCTCTACGCGCTGCATTAGATCTTTCATGCCTTGAGACTCTAACTGAAATACAGCCGTTGTCTCGCCTTTCTGTATAAGGGTATACGTTAACAGGTCATCTAATGGGATATCGTTAATTATAAGGGGCTTATTTTTTATATTCTGTCCCCGCTGATTTATCATTTTTACTGCACGATCTATTATCGTAAGTGTTCTTAACCCCAAAAAATCAAACTTTATCAAGCCTGCGCTTTCTACATCATCCTTATCGAACTGCGTAACAAGACCCTCTCCGAATTCATCGCAATACAACGGAGAGAAATCTGTAAGCTTTGTTGGTGCAATAACAACACCTCCAGCATGCTTGCCTGCATTTCGAGTAACACCCTCAAGTTGCAACGCCATATCCCATATTTCTTGAGCCTCCTCGCTGCTAGCTAAAAAATCTTTCAGAATGCTTTCCTGCTCAACGGCCTTTTCAAGAGTCATCCCAATATCAACCGGAATCATTTTGGATAATCTATCTGCCAGGCCGTAAGGTTTACCTTGAACCCTTGCTACATCACGAACTACAGCTTTAGCTGCCATTTTTCCAAAAGTAATAATTTGAGAAACAGCATCACGTCCATATCGATCTGCAACATACGAAATAACCCTATCGCGATTGTCCATACAGAAATCTATATCGAAATCTGGCATAGAAACTCGCTCTGGATTCAAAAATCGCTCAAAAAGTAAGCCATACTGCAAAGGATTAATGTCTGTAATACCCAGAGCATAAGCAATTAGAGAGCCGGCCCCAGAGCCTCGACCTGGACCTACAGGAATATCATTGTTTTTGGCCCACTGAATAAAGTCCATGACTATCAAAAAATAGCCCTGATAGCCCATTTTAATAATAACTCTAAGCTCAAAGTGAAGTCGGTCAAAGTACACTTTTCTTTCTTTCTGTAGACTTTTGTCGGGAGTACCGAGTATTTTTAAGAGGCGTTTTTCTAGACCTTCCACAGATAGTTTTTCAAAAAATATATCCTTAGTTAGCCCTTCTGGAACAGGGTATTCAGGCAGGAAAGTTTCTCCTAATTTAAGCTCCAGATTGCATCGCAAGGCAATCTCTATTGTATTTTCAATAGCTTCAGGTATGTCGTTAAAAAGTTCAGTCATCTCATCTGCTGAACGAAAGTATTGCTCGTCGCTATATGTGCGAACTCTTCTAGGGTCATCTAGCACATACCCCAAGCCAACACAGACTCTAGATTCATGGGCCTCGAAATGACTAGAATCAAGGAACCTAACATCGTTAGTGGCAACTAAAGGGCAATCAAACATCGAGGAAAGATACACTGCATTATGAATAAAATTCTCTTCGCCTGGCCGTCCAGTCCTATTCAGCTCCAAATAAAATCGCCCAGGTAGAGTACTAAGCCAGCCTTGCAAACACTCCTCAGCCTGCTTATTGTTCCCAGATAACAATGCTTGCCCGATATCACTTTGATGCCCACCAAGCACAATTAGGCCTTCTGATAACTCTTCAATCCAACGCTCTTGAACCAAAGGCTCGCCATGCACTTGTCCCTCCTGGTAAGCACGAGAGATCAGTCTTATTAGATTTTGATAACCCTGTAAATTCATCACCAGGAATGTAAGATGGAATGACTTCATACCCTCAATGCTGGCTCGAACACTTAGATCGGCGCCACAAATAGGCTTTATTCCGGCAAGATGGGCTGCTTTGTAAAATTTAATTAAGCCAAAAAAGTTTGTAACATCTGTGAGAGCAACAGCAGGCATGCCTAGCTCAACCACTCTATTAACTAGGGGATTTATACGCACAAGACCGTCAACAAGAGAATACTCGCTATGCAGGCGGAGATGGATAAATGAAGGTGCAGCCATAAAAAATTAAACCTATAAAATACCCTAATCCCTAAGGCTAAGCATATCTTGCATTGTATAAATTTATAACTTAATACAGATAGAAGCGGACTGTTTATCCTGCTGTATCAAGCCTTATGATTATATAGAAAGAGCAATTATACAAAGACGGTTGCAGTATTTAAGTATCCATGCCCTTAACGGGCTCAAAAGACTTTCTATGTATAAGGCTTGGGCCTAGCCTCTCTATAGCTTCAAAATGTTTCTTTGTGCCATAGCCTTTATGGCAATCAAACCCATAACCTGGATATAGTTTAGCAAAAGCGATCATTTCTTCGTCTCTGTAAACCTTGGCAAGAATTGATGCTGCGCTAATAGAGGGGATCTTGTCATCACCTTTAATTATAGACTCTGAAGCATAGTGCCATGACGGTAAACGATTTCCATCAACCACAACATATTCTGGATCTATCTTTAACCCTGCAACGGCACGCTTCATAGCCATCATGGTGGCTTCAATTATATTGAAACGATCTATTTCTTTCACCGTAGATCGTGCTATATTCCAGCACAGTGATTTCTCTTTAATTTCAATAGCTAACTCTTGACGACGTTTTTCGGAGAGCTTCTTTGAATCTGCAAGCCCAAAAATACTATTTTCTGGATGAAGGATAACCGCAGCAGAAAAGACATCGCCGGCCAAGGGGCCTCTGCCAGCTTCATCAACACCAGCAAGCAACGAGCCTCGATACGCTAATTTGAATACTTTTTTTTCAACAAATACCACACTCAAACTCTCAATCCATTTTAAAAGTCTAATAACCCTAACAGACTATAAGCAAACCAACAATTACCATACCTAAGAGGCATCAATCAGCGCCACTAGAGCTTGAGCTGCTGCTTCATTGCCGCCACATTTTAATGACTCATGAATAGCTATAAACCTTTTTTGTAATTTTTTTGTCTGCTCAGGCTGCTCAAAAAACCTCATCACTGCACCTGAAAGATTTTTTATAGTTGCATTTTCTTCCAAAAACTCTGGAACCAATGATTCGTTTGCAAGAAGATTTGGTAGTGCTACATATTTAACTTTTACCATTCTTGAAATCAAGGCGTAAGTTAGCCTTCCCAAGCGATAAGCTACCACCATTGGCTTCTTTAAAAGCATAGCCTCTAACGTCGACGTACCCGATGAAAGCAGCACTACATCTGCTGCAGCCATAGCTAGGAGTGACTGGCCGTCCAAAAATATCACTTCCAATAATGGATGATCATCCAATATTTGATCTAACTGGGATTTTCGCTCTAGAGTAGCGATAGGAATAATCACCTTCAAATCAGGCAAATTATTCTTACAGTGTTGCGCTACATTTAAAAATAAACTCCCCAATTTCTGTATTTCTGATGCCCTACTTCCAGGCATTAATGTTAGAACTGGTCCATCAGTTAGCCCTAATACTTGGCGCGCTTTATTTTTTTCTTCTTGTACTGCAATCTCTTCCGCCAAGGGATGCCCAACACACACTACAGGTATGCTATGCAGCTGATAGAAAGATTTCTCAAAAGGAAATAATGTAATCATTAGATCGACGGCGCGAGCAATTTTTTTAACTCTGCCTTGCCTCCATGCCCATACGGAAGGGCTTACGTAATGGGCAGTTTTAATACCTTTATTCCGTAATTTTTCTTCTAGACCAAGATTGAAGTCTGGGGAATCAATACCCACCACGAGATCAAATTCTCCATCGCAAAAATGCTGAAACAAATTTTTTCTAATTCGAAATAACTCCGGTAGTCTTTTTAGTGGCTCAATAAACCCCATCACAGAAAGCCTATCGATGGAAAACAGTGACACAAAACCCTCTTTGGTCATCTTAGAGCCCCCTATTCCTTCAAAAACTGCATCAGGATAATAGATTTTTAATGCGCAAATTAGCCCGGCGCCCAACTGGTCACCGGAAGATTCCCCTGCAACCATTCCTATTTTATAGGGCTGAACCATAGCTTAACGAATAATTCCGCGTGAAGAGATTTTTACTGAATCTAACAATAGAGTAACCTCAGAATGTTGCGATGCAAGCACATGAAGTTTTATCAGCGCATCGTTTAGTGAAAGTCCTTGACGGTAAAGTATTTTGTAGCCCTGCTTGATCGCCGAAATAGCATCTTTACTGAAACCTCGGCGCCTAAGACCTACTGAGTTAATAGTTTTAGGTTCTGCGGGTGAGCCGAATGCAATAACATACGCAGGGACATCTTGGGGTAAAAACGCTGCCGGGCCAATTAAAGTATGTGCTCCAATAGAGACAAATTGATGCACCAACACATAACCCGAAAGAATCGCCCAGTCACCTAAATTAACATGACCTGAGAGGGATGCATTATTAACCAAAATACAGTTATTTCCCACCACACAGTCGTGACCTATATGCACATAGGCCATCATCAAATTATTATTACCAATAGAGGTCAATCCATTATCTTGGATGGTCCCTCTGTGAATTGTAACTCCCTCGCGAATAGTATTATTATCGCCTATCTCTAATCGAGTAAGTTCTCCTGCATATTTTAAATCTGGCGTATCCTCACCTATCGTAGCAAACTGAAAAATACGATTATTTTTGCCTATAACAGTTGGGCCTTTTATAACAACATGAGAATGGATCACGCTGCCGGTGCCAATCTTGACATTAGCCCCTATAAGGGTCCAGGGTCCAACTTCGACGTCTTCGGCCAATTCTGCAGTAGGGTGAATAATTGCAGTTGAACTAATAAGAGACATAATCTTCAGGCCGACTTCAAAGCACAGAGTATGGTAGCCTCGCAAGCCAATTCGTCATCAACGGTTGCTCTACACTTGAATCGCCAAATTGTCCGCTTCACTGAATCAACTTTTGCCTCTAATATTAGTTTGTCTCCAGGTATGACCTGGCGCTTGAAGCGCACATCATCGACTCCAGCAAGCAAATAAAGCACATCATCGTCTGCATACTTATCAGCAGTAACAAAACCCAGCACTCCTGCTGCTTGAGCCATCGCTTCGATAATCATTACCCCTGGAAAAATTGGGGCACTAGGAAAATGCCCATTAAACACACCCTCATTAGCTGTAATATTTTTGTAGGCCAAAATTCTTTGGCCTGAGTCTATTTCTACAACACGATCCAATAAAAGGAATGGATATCTTTGGGGTAAACGCTTTTTTATATCATTTATATTCATGAAATTATCTCTAGACATCTAAAAAGTAAAGCAACAACAAAAGTTATATCTTTTTTTCTAATGCATTAAGTCGCTGAGCCAGTCCATTCAGCTCATTAAAACGAACTGCATTTTTTTTCCATTTTTCTGTATTAGTCAGTGTCATTCCTGATGAATAGGAGCCTGGTTCAGATATTGACTGCCTAGCAATACTGCCGCCGGTAATTTGAACATTATCACAAATTTTTAAATGGCCTGATACTCCGGTTTGTCCGCCAAAAATACAGTTTTTACCTATTATCGTACTTCCTGCTACGCCAGAAGATCCAGCAATAGCTGTATTTTCACCAATATATACATTGTGAGCAATTTGCACATGGTTATCGAGAATTACGCCGTCTTCAATAACGGTATCGCCGAGGGCTCCTCTATCTATAGTAGTGCAAGCACCAATTTCCACTCTCTTGCCTATAAGGACTCCACCCAACTGATAGATTTTCGTCCAATGATTTGAGTTACTAGCAAAGCCAAATCCATCTGCACCAATAACAGCGCCGCCATGCACAATAGTGTCACTACCTATGGTAACTCCATGATAAATAGTTACATTTGAATAAATCTTGCAACAATCTCCAAGAATAGAGCCATCGCCTATCGTAGTATTAGCGCCCACCTGGCAATTGGCACCAATAATCACATTTTCTCCAAGTACTACGTTCGGGCCTATCGCAGCAGTCTTGGAAATCTGAGCGCTAGCTGCAATAACTGCTGTCTGGTGAATGCCCGCTGCTATAACAGGTGCTTTATTAAAAAGCGCCGACACCAGTGCGTAAGCAAGGTAGGGAGAGACCACAATAAGTGCATTGCCAGAATAACCAGATAAATCTGATCGAGAAATAATCACGGCCCCTGCTTTAGTGTAAGATAAAAATTGCTTATAGGAAGAATTCGCCAAAAATGTTAATTCTGCCGAATCTGCTTTCTGTATAGTATTTAAGCCAGAAATTTGATACTGGCCGTCACCTACTAGCTCTGCCTCTATATGTTTAGCTATGTAATCTAATGGATAACTATGCATTTTGTCTGCTTTAGCGCATTCCTTTCATCCAAGAGAGTTACTTCATTTTTTTGTTAAGTCGATCGATCAGTTTTGATGTGTAATCCACATTCTCGCCACCAAAGATAGCTGCATCTTTTCTAAGAAGGAGTGTTATTCCTTCGTCCTTGATCATCTCTTGCAGGGCCTCTTGGATCTTACTCTCCATAACTTTCACAACTCTTGTCTGTAATGCTTTTTGCTCAGATTGAAGTTTTTTCTGAATTAGTTCTATATCTGCCCTGAGAAACCCCATATTTTTTTGAGCATCCTCGTTCTGCTGGGCAGACCATGTCATGCCTTTGTTTTCCATCTCTGTGTTTAATTTCTTCACCTCGTCCAATAAGCTATCAAACTTAGACTTCATGGCTGAAAATTCTTTGCTTGTTTCTATTTTTTTAAACTCAGCTAAAGCGTATTCGGTATTAAACAACGCAGCATCGGGGGCCACGATGCCTATATTCATAATGGGCTGCTCTGCAGCCACATTTGTTGAAACTAAAGCCACCAAGGTTAATATTAATATATTTGCTGTACGCACTTTCTTCTCCCTTAAGTTTAAGTCTAATTATTATTTTTTATACAGGCTCTCACTATACCTTAAAATCCGCCACCCATATTAAACTGGAATGTTTCTTTTTCATCTTCTGCTCCTGTATTAAAAGGCACTGCGAAACTAACGGATATAGGGCCAAAACTACTCTTCCATGTACCCCCAATGCCCACAGAATATCTCAAGTCTGCTAAATCTGGCTCTTGACAAAAGTCCTCTGAAGTGTTGCCACAATCATCGGAAAAAACATTGCCAGCGTCCACGAAGACAGTCATTTGAACAAGTCTCTTATCCTTAAGAAATGGCATAGGGAATAAAACTTCTACTGTACCCTCCATAACAACATTGCCACCAAAGGGCTCAGCTTCATGTTCATAGCCAGGGGTTATAGGGACATCCCTCGGGCCAAGCGTGTTTTGCTCAAAACCACGAACTGAGCCATTACCTCCTGAGTAAAAATTCTTGAAAAATGGAAGATTTTCAGTACTGCCGTAACCGTCCCCATAACCAATATTTGAATGTAGATGTAGAGTAAGATAACTACTTAATGGCTTAAAAAATTGGCCATCATAACTCAACTTATAATAATTTAGGTCGCCCGCCGGAAAAGTTAATTCTGTTGATATTCTGTGTGATTGACCTCTTGTTGCATCAAGGCCCGAGCCGTTAAGGGTGGACAATGCCCAGGATAAATTACTAGTAAATATATTGTAATTTGTACCTTCTTCATCTAAAAATTGTTCCATGAGTCTTGTCTTAAAGTATCCACCAGAATCAAGTTTAAGCTTTTCATACCCAAACCCAAAACCAATATTTTGCATTTCAGACACAGGGTAGCCAAATGAAACAGATGCTCCCTGGCTTTCTGTAGTATAGCTAGAGATGTTTCCTTCATCATAGTCTTTCTTTTGTACAAAAACTGTAAAGCCTGCACTAACGCCGTCATCTGTAAAATATGGGTCCGCATAATTCAAGGATAAATTTGTTTGGAAACCATTCTGATTTAACCCTAGTTTTAACCTGTTGCCAGTACCGAGAAAATTACTTTCCGCTATATTGGCACCTAGGGTAAGTCCATATGTCTGCGCAAACCCCAGGCTTGCTCCGACACTCCCTGAGGGCTGCTCCTCTACTGTGTAAAAAACATCAACTTGATCACTTACTCCAGAAACAGGACGAGTTTCAGATTCTACCGACTTAAAAAATCCTGTTCGTTGCAGTCGACTCTTAGACCACGCAATCTTCTCAGAAGAAGCAGTAGACCCTTCGATTTGACGCATCTCTCGTCGCAACACTTCATCCATTGTTTTGACGTTTCCGCGAAACTCAATACGCCTAACATAGGCCCTGGTTCCAGGATTTATGTAGAATGTCAATTTAGTGGTTTTGGCTTTCTCATCCATCTGGGTGACACCCTTAACCTCAGCGAAGGCATATCCATCGTTACCCAGCCGAGCAGAAATGTTTTCTGCGGAGCGGGTCATAATCACCTGAGAAAACGTTTCTCCTTCCTTCTGAATAATCAATTTCCTAACCTCATCCTCAGATATTGTAGGATTGCCGGCGAGAAGAATCTCAGAAACAGTATAAATACTGCCTTCGTTTATATTTATTGTTACAAAGACTGACTTGCGATCTGGACTAATAGTTACCTGGGTAGACTGTATTGAGAAATCAAGATATCCTCTATTGAGATACCAAGATTCCAATCTTTCTATATCTCCAGTTAACTTTTCTCGACTATATTTATCGTCTTGAGCAATAAAAGATAACAGATTAGTTTGCTTTAGTTCGAACAAAATCTTAAGGGTATCTTCATCGAAATCTTTATTTCCGACAATATTAATACCTGATATTGCTGCAACATCACCTTCATTTATTTTAATCGTTACTGCCACCCTGTTTTGAGGGAGATCCTCAACTTCTATATCGATTCCAGCGCCATATCTACCTTGCTTTACGTACTGTCGCTCAAGCTCTTGACTCATTCCTTCCAAGATAGCCTGACGAAAAATCTGCCCCTCAGCTAATCCAGCATCACTCAAAGATGTTATTAGAGTTTCCTCCGGAATGGCCGTATTACCCTCAATAATTAATTTAGCTACCGCAGGCCTCTCTGAAATAGAAATAACTAAAACGCTATCATCACGAGAAATTTTTATATCATTAAAAAATCCTAATCGAAATAAATCCCTTGTAAGATTGCGAATATTGTCGCTATCAATGGTGTCTCCAACGCTAACAGTTAGCGCGGAGAATACAGTGCCTGATGAAACGCGCTCAAGGCCATCAACTCTAATATCTTCAATCTGAAATATCTCTGCGCGAACATTAAGAGAAACCACGAACAGGCATAAAAAAAGGAAAATGGATTTCATCGTATATCAGACTACTCTTTTTTTTAATTTAACTTTAGATTGCGCTAAAAACAATCACCTGTACTATTAACTAAAAATAACTACAAATAACTACCAAAAATTAACTTAATATATCATTGTACAAGGCTAACGACATCAACCCAACCACTAAAAATATACCTGCCTTGAAGCCCAACATCTGAATTCTTTCAGGCAAAGGCGAACCCTTCATAGCTTCAATCATAAAATACAAGAAGTGCCCACCATCCAAGACTGGGATTGGCAGCAAATTCATAATCCCTAAACTGATACTCAGTAATGCCAAAAATCCAAGATAAGCTATCAACCCATACTCAGCTGACTTGCCGGCCACTTTACCAATGCTAATAGGCCCACTCAAGCGCTTTATCGATATGTCTCCTATCAGCATTTTTTTAACTGAGCCCAAAATCATAACAGAAGTGGACCAAGTTTTACTGAATGCCTCAGATAAGGCACCAAGCGGGCCATACTCAACATTAAAATGCATGTTTTCCGGCCAATCTACTGATTTCACAGACATTCCGACTTGACCAAAAATATCTCCTGCGTCTGATACAATTTTTTTAGGGGTTATTTTTGTATAGAACACATCATTCTCTCGCTTCACCTTAATATCTATAGTTACCTCAGGTCGATCACGAACATAGGTCACCCATGCTGCCCATTCTTTCAATGGAGTTCCGTCAACAGACAGCAGAATATCGCCAGACATCAGGCCGGCTTGCGCTGCTGGACTCCCAGGAATTATGGTGTTAGCCGCAGGGATCACTACGGGAACATAAGGCGCCACCCCTATACTTGATAATGGATCTAATTTTTCATCTCCAGCCATCCAGTTTTCGAGCTGCCCATGATACTCATAGCGTGCAGACTCACCAGGAAATTTAACTGTAAAGCCAATAATACCTGACTCCCCCATGCGACCTAAAAGTCGTTCATGAAATTTACGCCATGTCGAGGTTTCCTTTCCATCAACAGCTACAATCTGATGCCCAACTTTAAGGCCAGCCTTTTCAGCAATAGAATCAAGAGAAATTGATCCAATAATGGGTACTATGCCTGTTACTCCCTGCAAAAATAATACCCAATAAATAAGAATTGCCAGCAAAAAATTAGCCGCGGGACCCGCCAAAACAATAGCCATTCTCTGCCAAACAGTTTTTTGAGTAAAAGCAAAAGGTAGATCTTCCGAGAGCACCTCACCTTCTCTCTCGTCAACCATTTTAACGTAACCGCCAAGAGGCAGCGCTGACAAAACAAACTCAGTCCCCCTATTGTCGCGCCAGCTTAAAATCTTAGGGCCAAAACCAATAGAAAAACATATAACCTTCACATCGCAAATTCTGGCTACAAGAAAATGGCCAAATTCATGAAAAGATATCAATAAGACCAAGGCAAGCAATGTATAAAAAACTGTTAGAAATAGTTCCACTGAGACTCCGTTTTAGCCTAAATTAAAAATTTTTACACAAGCTAAATTACTTCTAAAAATGACTTATAACAAGTCTTGCTGCTAATTCTCGAGACTGACGATCGCAATTCTGAATAACATCCAATGAATTTAGTTCTACTATTGCCGTTTCTTCCAAAACTATAGCGACAACTTCTGATATTTGCGTAAATAAAATTTTATTTTCAAGAAACGCTCCCACCGCCACCTCATTGGAGGCATTCAACGCAATAGGCGCACTACCTCCCTTATGGGCCGCCTGTATAGCTAGAGCCAAACAAGGGAAGCGCTCAAAATCTGGCGCTTCAAAATCTAGGCGTGCCATATTAATGATATCCAGACTGCCCACTCCAGAAGAAATTCTTTCAGGCCACGCCATGGCATGTGCAATTGGAGTCCTCATATCAGGGTTACCCAAATGAGCTAAAATAGAACCATCTAGATATTCTACCATTGAGTGAATAATACTCTGAGGATGGACGACAACTTCTATTTCGTTAGGAGAAACACTGAAAAGCCAACAGGCTTCGATCAGCTCAAGCCCCTTGTTCATCATGGTTGCAGAGTCTACTGATATTTTTCTGCCCATCGCCCAGTTAGGATGAGAACAAGCCTGGTCTGGTGTCATTGTTCGCAAGCTATCCAAGTCAACCGACCTGAAAGGGCCACCTGATGCGGTTAACAATATTTTACGAATGCCGCATCTTTGCGTGTCTGTATAATCAGAGGGAAGGCATTGAAATATAGCATTATGCTCACTATCAATCGGTAGTAATATGCCGCCGCCTTGACGCACTGCCTCCATCAGGAGGGAGCCTGCCATAACCAAAGATTCTTTATTTGCTAATAAGATTTTTTTTCCCGCATTTGCCGCTTCCAGTATTGGTAACAACCCAACAGCGCCAACTATGGCTGCCACTACTGTATCGACTGAAGAATCTCTAGATACAAGGCATAAGCCATCAACTCCAGATAAAACCTTTGTGTTTGGAGAAGAGCTTTTAAGCAATGCCTTTAAAGCGTCCACTTTTGATGAATCAGAAACTACAGCGAAAATAGGCTTAAATTTTCCACACTGAGCGGCCAGCTCTCTCACTCTTGTATGACAACTTAGAGCAAAAATCTTAAATCGACCCGGGTGCTGAGAAACAATATCTAGAGTGTTAATACCAACAGACCCTGTTGACCCCAAAACTGTTAATATCTGCATAAATTGCTATAACTCGCTTTCATAACTGAAAGCTACTATAAATAAAAATTAAAGTGAAAACAGGCAATGCAGCAGTAAGGCTGTCCACGCGGTCCAAAACACCGCCGTGACCTGGTAAGATATTCCCGCTATCTTTCACCCCCCGATGGCGCTTCATCATGCTTTCCAGTAAATCCCCAACCACAGCAGCCAAAACTGTGGCCATTACAGCAAAGAATAGCATCAGCCATTCCATCGAATTTAACTTTAAAAAAATTCCAAGAAAAGAAACTAAGCAGAGGTTCGCAGTTATGGCCCCCAAGAAGCCTTCCCAGGTTTTATTGGGACTTACATCTGGGGAAAGTTTATTTTTTCCGAATCTGGATCCAGCAAAATAGGCTCCAATATCAGCAAACGCAACGATTACAACAACAACAAAAACTAACCATTTTCCATTATCTAAAGAAGTTAAAATTACTATTGCCAGCCAAGTTGGCACCAAAACAAGAGACCCCATTATCCCTCTCACGTAACGACTACCCCAAAGCACAGCGCTACTTGGATATCCCTGGATCCATAACAGAGCTATCGCCCACCAAGGAACAACCCAAGTCATTAGGGCTTTAGCGGCGGCCAAATGAATTGGTGTTGTTTTCGTTAGACCCAATATGTAACCTGATAGCATCAAGATATTTAATATAAAAAAAGCGTAAAGTAACCTTGCAGAAGGAGTGAGAAGACCAGACAATCTTGCCCATTCCCAGCCCGCATAAACAATTATAGTCGCTGAAAAAACAGAAAACGCGTAGGGGTCGAGAAAATATAATGCAGCGCTAAAAATTATAGCTACACATATGGCTGTTATAATTCTCTTTTTGGGCACATCTATTTCCTGTTAATTTCTACATCAAGTAATGCTTTTTCTCGCTTACCAAAACGTCTCTGTCGTTGCTGGTAATCAAGCATTGCGACATCAAAAGCTGCGCCATCAAAAGCTGGCCAGTAGCAATCTGTGAAATAAAGTTCTGTATAAGCCATGTGCCACAATAAAAAATTGCTAATTCGCTGCTCTCCGCCGGTCCGAATACAGACATCAGGAGACGGGAAATCAGATAAACACATGTTTTGATTCAATGTATCCTCAGTTATCTCACTTGGATCCAGCTGATCCGACTTAACGTGTTGTGCGATCTTTTTTGCAGCCTCTATGATTTCCCATTTTCCGCCATAATCTAAGGCTAGTATTAGAGTACGCTTACCGTTTTCTGTTGCAACTTCAGCATCCTCAATTAATTTAATTAATTTTGAATTAAAGTGTTCTCTACGGCCAATAACCTTTAGGCTCACATTTTTCTTTATTAAATTCTTCAATTCTGTCTTAAGATATAGGCCCAGCAAAGACATTAGGGCTTTAACTTCTGTCTTTGATCTCTTCCAATTTTCACTACTAAACCCAAAAAGCGTAAGTGTACTGATATTATATTTTTCGGCGGCTTCGAGAACATCACGAACTCTTTCGACACCCATTTTATGGCCTGCAATTCCACGCAAGCCCATTTCATGGGCCCATCGATTGTTACCATCCATTATAATCGCTACATGGTGCAAAGAACTTATAGGGGCTGGAATTTTCATCAATTTTTTCATAAGATGGCCTTGAGTTAAATCTCCATCAAATCAATTTCTTTGGCGGCCAAGACTTCTTCAATTTGCTTAACATATTTATCAGTTATTTTTTGAATATCATCCTGCACTCTTCGCTCATCATCCTCGGTAATTTCCTTCTCTCTATGTAATTCTTTTGCATCTGAAAGAACGTCGCGCCGAATACTACGAATAGACACTCTAGCACTCTCTGCCTCCGCACGAGCTTTTTTTATAAAATTCTTCCGAGTCTCCTCTGTTAATTGCGGCATAGGGATACGGATAAGCTCTCCAGTGGTTGATGGATTTAATCCTAAATCGGACTTATGAATTGCCTTCTCTACTTCTGGTATTAAATTTTTCTCCCATACAGAAATAGACAAAGTTCGAGCATCCAAAACATTGACATTTCCAACTTGGGATAACGGTGTATCGACACCGTAATAAGATACTACTAGACCGTCCAGCAAGCTGGGGTGAGCTCGGCCTGTACGAATTTTATTAAAAGCGTGAGATAGTGCAGTTATACTTTTAACCATACGCTCTTCTACATCTTGCTTTAAATGATCAATCATTATATTTTTCCTCAATCAAAGTTCCCTCGCTCCCCCCCACCACAATATTTAAGAGCGCTCCAGGTTTCGACATGCGAAAGACCCTAAGAGGCATATGATGCTCACGACACAAACAAACTGCTGTTAAGTCCATTACACCTAATTTTTTCTCTAAAGCTTCATCATAAGTAAGACGGGAATACATTGTAGCATCGGGGTTTAATAACGGGTCCGAGGAATATACGCCATCAACCTTGGTAGCCTTTAAAACGATTTCTGCATCAATTTCGATGCCGCGCAAACATGCCGCAGAGTCAGTGGTAAAAAAGGGATTTCCTGTGCCTGCAGCAAAAATTACCACATCTCCACCGTCAAGATAACGTGTAGCCTTGCGGCGATCATATTGTTCCATAACACCACTCATTGAAATGGCAGACATTACATGGGCAGAAATATTGTTACGATCAAGGGCATCCCTCATAGCCAAACCATTCATCATCGTCGCCAACATACCCATATGGTCACCAGTAACACGCTCCATTCCAGCTGCATTAAGTGCAGCACCTCGAAACAAGTTCCCTCCTCCAATAACTAGGCCTACCTGAACGCCAATACCAACCAGCTGACCTATCTCGAGAGCCATCCGATCTAGCACTCTTGGATCAATGCCAAAACCCTCATCGCCCATTAGTTCCTCACCACTTAACTTCAGTAATATTCTTTTGTACTTTTTATCTGCAACAGAAGGCATGTCTTTACTCCAAAGCTGTTTTTTCTTGGCACCGTTTTTCTGAATAAAATAAGAACGGAGGCCTAGGCCTCCGTTCTTATTTTATTTCGCCGCACTAATCTGTGCGGCTACTTCTGCAGCAAAATCTACTTCAATCTTTTCAATTCCCTCACCGACTTCAAATCGACAAAAAGAGAGAACCTCCGCGCCGGCATCTTCTACCAACTTATGTATTGTAATTTCTGGATTTTTTACAAAAGGTTGGCTGATAAGACTGGATTCTGATAAAAACTTATTGATACGACCAACAATCATTTTTCCAATTATTTCTTCTGACTTACCGCTTTCTCTAGCCTGTGCAATAAAAATTTCTTTCTCTTTTTCCACCAAAGAATTAGGCACATCTTCTGGCTTTACTACTTGAGGATTGACTGCAGCAATGTGCATGGCAACATCTTTAGCGACAGTAGTATCGGTACCTGTTAGTCCTACTAAAACACCTATGCGATTGTTGCTGTGTATATAAGCCCCAATAACTGGTGCCTGCATTGTCTCAATTCGTCGGATACTTATATTTTCACCTATCTTCTGAACCAGACCCTGACGAGAATCTTCCATGCTTGCAATAAATTCGTCAAAATGAAACTGTTTTTCATTAAAAGCTTTGTCAAGACAGGCCTCGACAAACTCTACAAACCCTTCATCGCGAGCCGCAAAATCTGTCTCAGTATTGACTTCAATCATCACACCATAAGTGCTATCTTGAGACAACTTCATAGCAACAACACCATCAGCAGCTATGCGGCCTGCCTTCTTAGCAGCTTTCATGCCGCTAGATTTACGAAGATCATCAATTGCTTTATCGATGTCTCCTTCGGACTCTACCAAAGCTCTTTTACACTCCATCATCCCAAGACCGGTGCGGTCACGAAGATCTTTTATCATAGATGCAGAAAATGCTGCCATCATCTTACCCCTGCTTTAACTTTAATCATTTAAATTCAAAAAAGGGGGCAGAGCCCCCTTAATATTTATCTAAGCAAGCTGAATCCATTACTCCGTGGCTTGCGTTTCTACTTGAACGACCTCTGATTTTATTGTGGTAGATTCATCCTTAGCCTCAATATTGACTGCATCAACAGGCTGATCTTTGGTCTTTGCAGTGGCATCTGCTTCAACAAAATCATCTTTAACTACAACAAGATTTGCATCAGCTTTTCCTTCCAAGATTGAATCAGCAACAGCAGAGCAAAATAATTTAATTGCGCGAATTGCGTCATCATTGCCAGGAATTACATAATCAATTCCATCAGGATTGCTATTTGTGTCAACAATGCCAATAACAGGAATTCCAAGCTTGTTAGCCTCCTGTATTGCAATACGCTCATAGTCAACATCTACCACAAATAATACATCCGGAAGGCCTCCCATGTCCTTAATGCCGCCGATAGAATTGTTAAGCTTTTCCATTAATCGAGTTCTCATCAAAGCTTCTTTTTTTGTCAGCCTATCAAAAGTTCCGTCTAGACTCTGGGCTTCAAGCTCTCGAAAACGCTTAATAGAGGCGCGAATCGTTTTATAATTAGTCAGCATTCCCCCTAACCAGCGATGACTAACAAAAGGCATTCCTGCTCGGTGAGCCTGTTCAGCTATGGTTTTTTGTGCAGCTCGCTTGGTGCCAACAAACAAAACTTTATTATTATTAGCGCCCATCTTGCGAACCATTTCCAGCACTTCGTTAAAAGCTGGAACAGTGTAATCTAAATTCAAAATATGGATTTTATTGCGAGCTCCAAAAATAAATTTGTCCATTTTTGGATTCCAGTAGCGAGTCTGATGTCCAAAATGGACCCCAGCCTGCAACATATCTTTCATGCTTACAGCTGTCATAATTTTTTCCTTAAATTAGGGTTAAACTTACATACACCCCACAAGTCAACCTGCCACAAAGCAAGCACCCAGACAAGCGTGTCGATATATGTGCGTCATTTAGTGTCTATTTTCATTTAAAACTAATTTCACTTTAGTGTTAGCAATAGCTCCAAACCAAAGCGATGCGCTTTATACCATAATTAAGGAAATTTGTGAACGAAAAAGGGTAAATAATAAATATTATGGCTAGTATGCATGTATTATAAAAAATATTAGCTAAGCCAAAATGAAAGCAAATAATCTTTAAATCTATAATTGGATTGCTCAGGACATTCAATTGGAAGCTACAATCCTATATAATATACAGAAATTTTCTTCAGAAAAAATCATTTTTAATACGGGAAAAATTTATGCCTGTCCATATAAAAAATTCTGATGAGCTTGAAAAAATGCGCGTTGCCGGAAAACTTGCCGCAGAAGTTTTAGAGTTAATCGAGCCTTACGTTATAGCCGGCGTATCAACTGAAGAGTTAAATCAAGTTTGTCATAATCATATTGTAGATGTTCAGAAAGCTATTCCTGCACCTTTGAATTATAGAGGTTTTCCTAAGTCTATATGCTCATCAATTAATCACGTTGTTTGCCACGGTATACCTTCAAAAAATAAGCGTTTAAAAAATGGTGACATTATAAATCTAGATATTACTGTTATCAAAGATGGGTATTTTGGAGATACAAGCAAGATGTTTTTTGTAGGCGCCCCTACCAGTCATGCCGAGCGACTAGTCAATATCTGTCAAGAAAGTCTTTATAGGGCCATAGAAATAGTAAAACCGGGCGTTTGTCTTGGAGACATCGGTCATGTCATTCAACAGCATGCTGAAAGCAATTACTATAGCGTCGTAAGAGACTATTGTGGACACGGCATAGGTACAGAGTTTCATGAGGACCCCCAAGTGCTTCATTTTGGACGGCCTGGCACAGGTTATGAACTACAAGAGGGTATGACGTTCACGATAGAACCTATGCTTAATGCCGGCAGGCATCACACTAAGCTGAAAAAAGATGGCTGGACAGTAGAGACTGCAGACGGTCGACTATCCGCCCAGTGGGAACACACTCTCGCTGTTACTGCTAGCGGAGTTGAGGTTCTAACAGCCCGCAGCGAAGAAAATTTTTGATGACAAAACCAATTAAAATCTTCAAAAAATATTCACTTCCTTTCAACGAAGAGCAATTTTGTAGCGATTTATCAAAAAAAAATCATATCCAGGTATTCAAAAACGCTATTAGCGCAGCTAATGAAAATCTTGACTCCAGATTTTATCAGGGAGAGGCAATCTCAGTTTTAATTGCAGAAAAAACCTTCTTTATTGACCTAATTCTTCAGCATGCATGGCATAAATTTGACTGGGATAAACAAATATCGCTTGTAGCCGTAGGTGGCTATGGACGTGGCGAGCTTCATCCTCAATCAGATGTTGATCTAATGCTTTTAATTCGCTCTGGTAACCCAAGCCGTTACCGAGAAGACATAGAAAGTTTTCTGGCATTTTTATGGGATATTCAACTAAAGATCAGTCAGAGTGTTCGCTCAATATCGGACTGCATTCAAGCCGCAAAAAATGATATTACTATAGCAACCAACCTGATGGAAACGAGAACAATATGCGGTGAAGA
>TARA_B110000503_G_scaffold61684_1_pt1 | contig 25284 bp, 24 predicted proteins | sample TARA_B110000503 | Tara Oceans TARA_B110000503 (sample SAMEA4397472) | marine metagenome | biome: Polar Biome; feature: [SRF] surface water layer (ENVO:00010504); material: water (ENVO:00002006), including particulate matter (ENVO:01000060) such as... | depth 5 m | reverse complement strand
GAACCTTAGTCTGTAGTAACAGAAGCTCGATTATAGCGGATCAATGCGGATCAGCACAGTCGCCAATGCAGCAATGCCTAGTGCGCCTTCGCTCGGCGTGAACTATAGTGGTGTAAAAACATGCTAAATTGCGCTATTTTGGTCTTCATTATTGTTCGTCGTGAGAGTTGAGGAAAATGCATAAAACCACCCTGCTGATCGCCCTAGCCGTCTGTGCCAGTTTGCTGGGGGCGTGCGCCCAGTTCGAGAGCAAACGTGGCGTTGAGGTCAACTGGCAAGACACTGTGACCGATGAACTGGTCAATGGCACCAGTACGCGCAAAGATGTTCTGACGCTGCTCGGCCCGCCGTCACAGGTCATCGCCCTGGGTAGCGAAACGGCCTTATACTACTTGTTCGAGCACTCCGAGGGCGAAGGCCTAATCTTAATTGTCTACAATCGCATGCGCATCAATACCCGCTATGACCGTGCTATCTTTTTCTTCGACGAGCGCGATACGTTGACCGAATTCGCGACGCGTGTATACCCCGCCGATGACAGCTAGCACCGCCCGCATACTTTACCTACTATTTGCCTACTGCTTACTGACGGGTTGCTCCCAGTGGCGCTACGACATGGGCATCCCAATCTCGAGCAACAACCTGCCAGCGCAAAAAACACCACTCAATGAAGTGCTAGAGTTGCTTGGTCCGCCTCTGCGGATGTCCGCCAGCGACACAGGGTTTATTATGGCCTGGGAGCACTGGGACATCCGAGAAAATTCGATTGGCATCACTCTAGGCGCACTGGGGGCTGACTTTTTTTCAGCGGACTGGGGCGAAATGCGGGTCAAAGGCGAGTTTTTATTGATGACCTTCGACCATCAGCATCTATTGACCAGTGCCACACACTCAAACTGGGACAACGACGGCGGAGGCGGCCAAGCCATTCAACCCTTTTTTAGCTTTATCTCGGTAGTAGATGTCGAAGATCTGATCGGCCCAATGCCACAGCATGATTGGGGCCTCCTCTTGTTGCAGGCCGACCTGCCGGCGGCACTAAACAGTGGCTCGAATTCCGACTCCGGGCAGAAAGGACTGCAGCAGCGTGCAACCCCCAAAGCTGTTGGGCAGCAATCCCTAGAAATGGACTAATCAACACAACATCGCACTCCCTGTATTCCCCCGGCGTCGCGCTCTTGAGCGGCCTTGGGTGTCAGAATATTTTACACTCGGGGTTTTGGGACAATATAATGGTGCTCTAACCTACTGAAAATTGAACTTTTTTATAATTTCGGCATAGTATATGGTTTAAATGTGGGTGCTCATCAGTCAACAGGATAAGGCCTTGGTTCAACATACGTCTTATATAACGTCCATAGGCAAATCACTTACGGTCTTTGCCGCCGTAATCCTGATGACCAGCATTATCGCACAGGCGGAACAAGTAGCGATTGCAGACCCCGCTATAAGCATCGTAGATTCGAGCGACAAACAAGAGGCAGATATCAGGTCGTCGAGTGGAAGCAACAGCCTCATACTACAGGGCGAATTAGAGGAGGTCAGTGCGATCAGTGCCGTACCTCGCCCCGCTGCGGCCTGGCTATTCGGTTCAGCTCTCCTGCCGTTATTCACGATATCGCGGCGCAGCTAGCCGCTGCCCCCGATCAGAAGGCGCAATCGCGCCTTCGCGATCAAAGCAGCGACTGTTCTATTTACTGCCCTACCCACAAACGATTGATTATGGCCGACCCGCTCTCGATCGATCCACCCGCACCATTTCAATCTTCCCGGTTTTTCCTGCTGCAGCCAGCACCCCGTCCGATGACGCCGCCGTCACAGCAAACAGGGTTTTCCCGTCCATGCCACCCAGCATGCAAGCGTAACAGGGCTGACTAGTTTCCATCCGATTGATGACTTCACCTCCCTCTGCAACCAGCATCATCTCTGGACCGAGTGCATTCGCAACCCAGATCTCGTTATTATCATTAAGGCAGATACCATCGGGCGCAATATTCTCAACGGTGGCCCAGACGCGGCGATTGCTCAGTGACTTATCGGTATTAATGGTGAAAGCGGTCAGGCAACTCGCTAATGTTTCAGCCACAATAAGCGTACTTCCATCAGGGGTAATAACGCTACCATTGGGAAAATGCATATCAGCCGCGGCCAAATGAACTGATCCATCGGCATCGATACGTACCAAGTTTGTGCAAGGATGATCACTAATGACTTCGGCACCACGGATCCTGAGCTCTGCATCAAGGTCAAAACCAAAGTTACCCACCCAGGCGCTACCGTCGGCATCGACTACCATATCGTTACATAAATGGGCTGTTAGATGGCTGATGTCAGCGTGTAATACCAAGCCCATCGGTTCCAGACGCTTGACAGCGCGCTCCTTCATCGCGACAACCAGTAATCGCCCATCCGGCAGCCAACCAAGACCTGACGGCTGATCGTCGAGCTCCAACTCAATGCGCACATCCCCTGATTCGTCCACCGATTTTACGGCATGCGCATAAAAATCACTGAACCATAGGCGCCCATCGTGCCAGCGCGGGCCTTCACCAAAATGCAGCCCTTCCAGTAGTATCGAAGTATCCGCCATACTATTTCCCTCCTTGTCTCGGCTTCAGGTACACAGCCAACCCCTTCCACCACCGGTGTCTATCCGATAATAGATATCATGGCTGGGTCTGCTAAAAATACCATTAAATTTAGCGAGCACCATAGTTATACCCCGCACGCAGAAAATCCTCAACTGCCTAGCCTCGGGCTGGGTACCCTCCCTGCTCGATATACAGCATAATGCATGTGTTAACCGTGCAAGGCATCCACAACATCTTTACAGGTAGTCAATCCATGCGATCATCATTTTTGCTTGCCGCTTCTGTGGTTGCTCTGCTGCCCTTTGCAGCGGCGGCCACGGCTATTTCGCCAAAGGCGACCCTAGGCACATTCGGCATCGACACCAGCCAGATGGACCGAAGCATCAAGCCCGGCGATGACTTCTACCGTTACGTCAACGGAAAATGGCTCGCGACAACAACTATTCCCGCTGACAAGTCACGCTATGGTAGCTTCGACGTGTTGCGCGATAAATCGGAGACAGATCTACATGTTCTGTTAAGCGAACTTATTGAATCGCCACCCACTGACCCCACATTAAAAAAAGTCGTGAATCTTTACCTCTCTTGGATGGATGAGGCAGCGATTGAGAAACGAGGCATAACACCGTTACAGCCCGACCTCGATCGAATCGCCGCTGCAAAAAACAAAACGGACCTAATGAGGCTGATCGGCAGTCCGCAGATGAGCGCTCCGTTTGGCTTTGGCATACAGCCGGATCCGGCTGACACATCACGCTACAAGGTGTTCATCGGCCAAGCTGGCCTAGGCATGGGCCGCGACTACTATATTAATGAGGGCGCAGAATACGATACATTTCGCAGCGCCTATCAGAACTACATCGCTACTCTTTTGAGACTGACAGGCGATACCGATTCGCGCAATAGTGCCAAAGCCGTTTTCGCGCTTGAAATGTCGCTCGCGCAAGTACAATGGACACCCGCGCGGCAGCGCGATGTTCAGGCAACGTATAATCCGATGAGCCGTGGCGAACTCATGCAGTTGGCCCCTAACGTCGACTGGCCTGTTGTGTTTGAGGCCTCTGGACTTGGGGATACCCAGCACGTGGTAGTTGGCGAGACTTCTGCGATTTCTGACGGTGCTGCCCTACTGGATTCAGTGCCTCTGGACACTTGGAAACAGTATTTGACGTTCCATCGCGCCAGCGACACAGCAAACCTGCTACCCAAGGACTTCGACGATGCCAACTTCGATTTCAATAGCAGGACCATGCGCGGCGTCCAGGAACAGCGTGATCGCTGGAAGCGCGGCGTGACCCTGGTCGACAACAATTTAGGCGAGGGCCTTGGAAAGGCTTACGTGGAGAAACACTTTCCACCAGAGCATAAGGCACAGATGGAGCAACTGGTAAATAATTTGCTGGCTGCGTTAAAAGCCCGTATTGACGCACTAGACTGGATGGATAATGCGACACGCGTTGAAGCCCTGAAAAAGTTAGCCACCTTCGATCCACGTATCGGCTACCCATCAACGTGGCGCGATTACTCGCGGCTGGCCGTTGAGCCAGGCACACTGTTCGAAAATGTTCAAAATGCCGACCGGTTCGAGTGGGAACGTCGGGTTAGTCGATTGAATCAGCCGGTGGATCGAAACGAATGGCATATGACGCCTCCGACGGTCAACGCATACTACTCTCCGTTAATGAACCAGATCACCTTTCCTGCCGCCATATTGCAGCCGCCCTTCTTCGACGGCAAGGCAGATCCCGCCGTTAATTATGGCGGCATTGGCGCAGTTATCGGTCATGAGATCGGTCACGGCTTTGACGACCAGGGCCGCCAGTTTGACGAGAACGGTCGCATTCGAAACTGGTGGACACCGGCTACGGTAAAGCGTTTTACCGCTGCCACGAAACAACTGAGCGAGCAATACAGTGCTTACTGCCCCATTCCCGGAGATGACAAGACCTGTGTCAACGGCGCTCTTACTCTGGGCGAAAACATCGGCGATCTGGGGGGCATGCAGATGGCCTATACGGCCTACAGGCTTTCGCTGCAGGGACGCGAAGCGCCTGTGATTGAGGGCTTCACCGGCGACCAGCGCTTCTTCATGGCTTGGGCTCAGGTCTGGCGGGGAAAGTCTCGCGACGACGCTCTGCTTAATCTGCTGCTCACTAACCCACATGCTCCACAGATGGTGCGTGGTCAAAACCCCCAGCGAAATATTGACGAATGGTATGAGGCATTTAGCGTCACCAAAGATGACGCTATGTATTTACCCCCAGAGAGTCGCGTACGCATTTGGTAGCGCTTTGAACGTCAGCAACAAATGTCTGAGATGTGAGAAAAGCTTGTCGCTACCGAAACAGTATGACGCAAATGAACCAAGACCCTGACGTGTATTACCACGCCTTATTTTTGGGTCAGGCGACGTCGTATTCCTGTAGCCCTGTGGCCTCATGTAAGCGCTTATATTCCTTGAAATTTCCAGCAAAAAGAAAAGAGGCATGCCCTGAATCATTCGTGTAGTAGCTGTTGCAGTCGGGCGAGCCCCAGCTGAATTTAGCGAACTTTTCATCCATAGTGTTATTGTAGCTTTGAAACTCGGCTCTTTTTATATCAAGAGATTGTTTACCCGTACTGCGCAGATCTGACAACAGCCCTACAATTGTTTCAACATTGCGTTCAGCAGTGATGAAATAAGACACGTTTAGCACGAGGCCATTTGGACCGACGGCGAAAAAGAAATTAGGGAAGTCTGGCACAGAAATGCCCTTGTGCGCTCGCGGTTCATCCCCCATCACAGCACCCAAGTTTGCGCCATTGAGTCCAATCACATCGAAGCGGTCATAATCCAAAATTCTATAGCCGGTACAGTAGATAATCACGTCGGCCTCGATTTCTCGGCCGCCACTGGTTACGACGCCTGACGGCGTTATTTGGGCCACCCCCTCCGCTACTAGCTCGACATTGTCTCGATTCAGTGCTGGATAGAAGTCATCCGATACTAGGCCTCGCTTGCAACCGTAGCGTGTGTCTGGCGTCAACACCTTGCGCAGTGCGGGGTCGTCGATGGCGCGATTAATAAATTTTTCTACCATGCCCTCAAACTGACCCATGCGCTTATGGCCATTAGTCACCGCGTACTCTACTTGTCCCATAAGGAGACTTTGTATCCACCGAGTGAGCTTGATCAGAGTGGGGAAATGCCGAAACCGCCAACGCTGTCCAGCGCTATATTCCTTTCGTCCCCTTGGCATGATCCAGTTAGCGGAGCGCTGTAATACGGTCAGTTGGCCTGCCTCTTTGGCCACCTCCGGCACAATCTGCACTGCGCTGGCGGCGGAACCGACCACGACTACCCGCTTGCCCTTGAGATCCACATCGTGGTTCCAGCGTGTCGCGTGCCAACTATCACCCTCGAAACTGTCGATGCCTTCCACGCTGGGATAGAGGGGCGTGTGCTGATTGCCCATTGCATTGATGAGAATGTCAAAAACCCCGAGCGGACCCGCCTCCGACTCCAATTGCCATTGGCCAGGCTCCTTATATTCTGCCCGAACAATGCGGGTATTGAACTGCATATGCGGATCAAGACCAAACTCTGTGGCACATTTAGCGAGATACGCCTGTATCTCGGCAAAGCCCACAAAGCTGGCACTCCAGTCGGGATTAGGCGCATACGAAAAGGAGTAGGAGTGGGCCCAAACGTCACAGGCCAGCCCGGGATAGGAATGTAGACGCCAAGTCCCTCCAGGAGCATCCAATACGTCAAAAATTGTAAAGTCTGAAAAGCCTTGTTTCAGCAACTCGCGGCCCGCGGCAATACCCGCGGGTCCCGACCCTATTATGGCAATACGCATTCTTGGACAACCTGTAGTCGTTTAAAGTTGATCGGGTCATAATACTGAACAATCCGGCGCTGGCCCACTCAGCCGTATCAACAATCCGTACCGAACGCGGAGTATTTCATTGTCAGCACTCGCAAAATAATACTGGACGCTGCGCGCTAAGAAATGATGGTGCGCCTAGCGATAGACCCAGGTTTTCTTTGGCTCGGTACCTGCTTCATACTCCACTACCTGTATGTCGAACCAGATGGGCAGGAGATATTGCACATAGAATGCATGCGTGGTGGTGGGCGCAATAACAAGGTCTTCATACTCTTTTAGGCGCACACGATCGTCTTTTTTCTGCCACTGCTTGCATTTTTCCAACAGCTCATCAACCTCCGCACGGCTTTCATACAAGAAGCCTAGATGATCGTAGCCCGGCGACTGAAGATATTTTTCCTGCTCCATCAACAACAGGAACTGACTGACCTCATCGTCTGTCGCCAGCAGCAAACCCGCGGCGTCGAATAAAGGTACGTCTATCGCGTTAAAGCCGAACACCTCACTGTAAAAAGCAACAATGGCATCTCGGTCACGCTCAAGCGCGCCGGGCGGAAATGTCAATTCCATATGGTTAAAGCGTAATGCAGGCATAAAATATTCCCCTCAATCCTCTGTTTCACCTAAAAAATAATTACTTTTCGTCGCTCTTAACCTCTATCAAAGACCTGCCATTGAACCGCGCGAGGTCAGCTGACTTGTCGAGGCAGCCCCTGCTAAACAGCAGCAGAATTCGCTCAACATCTTAAACGCTGAATCAATCAAACAACATAGTTATATAGGCGACAAAGAGAACCAGATGGACAACGCCGTGAATAACATTTGTCTTCTCGCTAGAGAACGTCACCACCGACACCAGAATTGTGGTCAGAAGCAATACGCTGTCGACAGGTTCTAGCCCGAGAATAACTTTGTTGCCCGTTGTCAGGCTAATCATCATGATGACTGGCACAGTCAAGCCGATGGTAGCAACGGCTGAGCCAAGGCAAATATTAATTGAGCGCTGCAGTCGATTATCAACCGCCGATTTAAGCGCGGCTAATCCCTCTGGCGCCAGCACAAGAAGTGCGATGATAACGCCCCCAAGTGCGACTGGCGCGCTAAACGCCATCACCTGATAGTCAATAATTTTTGCCATACTCTTAGACAGTAGAACAATCGGCAGCATGTTGGCGAGAAGAAACACGACATGGAAACCGACCGATCTCACTACAATATCACCATGATCGTGTACATCCTCAGCTGACTCTCCCGGGCCAACAAAAAACCCTCGGTGACGAAGCGTCTGCATGATCAGGAAGGCGCCATAAAGCCCCGCCGATGCGGCTAGGGCAAACACCATCTGCGCAACGGAGTATGTGCCCAGCGCACTGGATACCGTAAAGTTGGGAAGAATCAGGCTGAGAACGGCCAGTGGTATCAATACCACAAGAAAGGTATTGGCGCCCTGCAGGTTATGTGGCTGCTCCATATGAGGAAGCCCGCCAAACAGTAACGAGAGCCCGACGAGTCCGTTGAGGGCTATCATTAAAACAGCGAACATCATGTCCCTGCCCAGCCCTGGGTTCTGATCCCCGTTAAGCATAACGGCCGAGATCATAACTACCTCGATACTAATTACCGAAAGCGTCAGGATAAGCGTGCCGTAAGGTTCGCCCAGTTTGACCGCCAAACAGTCGGCATGGTGGACAACGCCAAACGACAACCACAGCATGACCGGAAACAGCCAACCGAATAGTAACAACGGGGTAGTCCAACCCGACAGTTGGGACAGCCATCCGCCACCCAGCACTAAGAATATGACCAGCGTGATCAGGCCTACAACAAGTCCTGACTCCCGCCTCATAATTTCCACCGGGGCGTAAGACTGCGATTTTTCCATAGTCATATAGGCCGATTTCTAGTCTAACGACGTTGAAAGGGCTATTTCTAGCCCTTAGAAATTTTCAGCACTTGGCCGATCTTGAGGAAACCACTGATTCGACCGTTTGTCCGGCGCAAGTGTTGAACACTGGTGCCGTAGCGAATAGCAATATCCCAAAGCGTATCACCACGATTAACATGATGCGTCATTTCGTTGCTCGCGAGACTATCTGGCCTGCCGACATTGCTCGCCACTGAGTTTGTATCCGGTAACTGTAGCTTCTGGCCAATCTTAATCAGATTTGAGCTTAACCCATTTACCGCACGCAGCTGCGCCACACGGACGCCGGTAAGGATAGAGATACCCGATAGCGTGTCACCCCGGCGGACTACATAGCCTTGACCATTAGCTCCACCATGCAGAGATCTAGACATCCCTGCCAGCCTGGTTTCATAGCGTTCGACAAATACGGCAACATGGTAATGGGGAGGACGCCGTTCGCGAGTAACATCAATAACGCGATCTTTCTCCAGGGCAAGCAGGTTTTTTTCGAGCCAAGAATGACACTTCCGCTCCCTTGGCACTCTCAAATCAATTGCCATGCCCGCTGGATGCACAGATTTTGCAGCAGAGTTGGCTGGCTGGCGATCCCTAGGCCTCAGCAAACTGGTTACGGTGAGCTTCTCGCCACAGGCTCTGTGATATTGCGCACTGAGACGATCCAAAAATACTTTTGCCCCAGGAACCACATAAGGGAATGAGACGTCATGTAACGCCAACTGGTTATCTGCATTCACTTTGACCAGTCGGCCACTGTTGACTAGCCCTCGGACCGAACCTGAATTCTTTGCGAAGGTATACCCGTAGGCATGAGCAGCGCGGTATTGGTTCTCGATTGACGTCGGAGAACCCTTAAGAGTCTGTGCCTGCGCTAAACTGCCGCCCAGCCACGAAAGAAACATAAGCGCAGTGGCGATAAGATTTTTCACTTTATTCCCCACGTAAACACTAATTCAACTGGTAACGCCAAGCATCTACCACACGCTTGGTCTAAGTTAGAACTTAATACTCCCGTGAATTGTCACGATTGTCTAGTATCTTATTGTATTTATTACTAATAAAATTATTTTAGATGCATCTAGGACAACCTTTTTAGACCTCTCCTGCCTGAACACCGAGGAAAAGCTAAAAAAAGAGGTTCTTTCTCGATAAATAATTTAGCCTAGTCTGCTGGCCAAGCACCAATTTACCGATGAAACTTCACAGTTGTGATGCACTTTTTTACTCTAATCACTGGGTTCAAAGTCGTAAAAGCTACTTGTTGCTTACAGCAAGGCGGCATGACCGTTGCTTTACATGTCCTCCGAATAAAAGACAACGTATATTCACCCGCACCGATAAGCATAAAATGAACATCAATGTCGTTGATATGGCCGTAGGTATCATCATCGGAGGTGCCTTCGAAACTATCATCAAGAGTCTCGTCGCCGACGTCATCATGCCATCGAGCGGCCTAATGCTTGGGGGTGTCGATTTTTCGGATTTCTTTGTCATATTGAAGGAAGGCGCTGCAACAGGTCCCTACGCCACTCTGGCAATTGCGCAGGAGGCGGGAGCCGTTACTATCGGTTACGGGGTGTTTATCAACCCGGTAATCAGTGTCCTTATTGTCGCCTTCGCCGTGTTCCTGCTGACTAAACGCATCAACAAATTACAGGCTGAAGAGCCAGAAAAAGAAGCGACAACCAAGGACTGTCCTTACTGTGTCAGTGCTGTCGCTCTCACCGCCACCAAATGCCCCAACTGTACGTCAGAACTAGTCAGCAACTAAGGAAAAGCCAGAGCAACATGATTGCTGTCCTGGCTGCACGACCGTATTCCGAGCCTACCGCTTACTCGTAAAAGGTAGTTTTACCAGTGGTAATATCGTACATCGCACCGACGAGCGCTATCTCACCCTTATCGATCATATCCCGCAGCACTAGGCTCCTGTCACGCAGCTTCTGCATAGTCAATTTGACATTCATATCAGCCACTGCTTGAACGAACTTAGCATTCGTTGAATCCTTTGGCGAGTAGTCTCCCTTGGATGCCGCCGTTACTGCCGGGTTGAGATTCGCCAGTGTAGCTGTCAACAATCCTAGTTCCACATCATCACAGGCCCCTTTGATGGCACCGCACTCTGTATGACCCATGACCAAAATTATCCGAGCGCCTGACACTTTAGTTGCGAACTCCAGGCTACCGAGAATGTCATCATTGACGAAATTACCCGCCACACGCGCCACAAACATATCTCCAATGCCTTGATCGAATATAATTTCGGGCTGAGTTCGAGAATCAACACACGTCACCACGGCAGCGAACGGATATTGTCCTGCAGCGGTCTTCTTAACCTGCGCCAGATAATTCACTCCTGCTGTAGATCCAGAAACAAAGCGCTCGTTACCCTCTTTGAGCATTTCCAGTGCCTTGGCTGGTGTGATCGCTGCTTGCATCGATTGCGTCATAACACCACTCTCGACAGCATCGGTGGCACTAGCCGTGGTGGTGTAGATCGTTAGCGCTAGGGCACATGTCAAAAATATCGACGTTCTGGTTGTCTTCATCTATACAAACTCCTGTTGCTGGTTAAAGGTGCCGCCAGTTGCTACACCCCTCAACGTTACCGCGAATCATGCGATCCGTAAAGTCTACACCTCGCAGTTCTGGCCTCTAGTCTAGACCAAAATCAGAGACTCCCAGTGATGGTTTAGTTATGACGCAAACCGTGTAACCCTGTTGCAGGTCAGCGGGTGTCCTGATATATTTTTTAGACTTGGACCTTACCCTCTTACGACCCTATACATTGAATGCGTAAAAATTTAACAACCCGCAGTAGTAAGCATTGCGTGATGGCCGCGCAGAACTCATGGCGGATGGCGCAAGTGAATTGTTCGGAGAAAACAAGTTGAGCAAACCAGTGGAATCTCTTAGCGAAGCGGAACATTATGAAATTTCGGCTCTCGAAGAAAAATTGCGATCGTGCGTGGGCGCCAAAGCGGGCCCTTTTTTAGCCTGGGACAGCGTTAATCGTGCAATGATTCGGCACTGGTGCGAAGCGATGGGGGACAAAAACCCCGTGTATAGCGATCCTGCTGTGGCTGCGCCTATGGGTGCGCCAGCGGGCGCCGTAATAGCCCCGCCAACAATGATGCAAGCATGGACTATGACAGGATTTGGCGCCCAGCACCCGCCCGGCTCTGATACGCGCGAGCAAAATCCAGCCATGCCTTACCTTAAAGAATACGGTTACTTGGCGGTGGTCGCTACGGACTGTGAACAAGAGTACATGCTGCCAATTTGTGAAGGCGATGACATAAATAGTCGCTCAACTATTGAATCTGTTTCTGGGCGCAAAACGACTGCGTTAGGCGTGGGTTATTTTGTTACCCAGCTCACTGAATATAGAAATCAGCACGACGAGGTCGTCGGCACTATGCGTTTCCGCATTCTCAAATACACTCCTGCTGTGCCGCTTTAGGCCTACTCGATGCAACTTTTGGCGTATAATAGTGACATAGGAATAAGGGTATGAAGGATATCGAATTTACTAGTGTTCGAGTGGGTGATCGACTGCCGGAATTATGTATCGACATTACTGCAAAGTTGATTACGGGTGCGGCTATTGCATCGCGTGATTATCAGAATGTCCATCACGATCAAGATACTGCGCGCGACCTAGGGTCACCTAACATCTTCATGAATATATTAACCACTAACGGTTTTGTCGGTCGCTATGTTACGGATTGGGCGGGTCCGTCTGGCATTTTAAAGAAAGTATCGATTAGACTAGGTGCGCCTAACTACCCGGGTGACGCAATGGTGATGAGCGGTGAAGTTGTTGGTAAAAACGACACGGATCAGTCTGTTGAGTTAAATGTCACGGGGAAAAATGCTATCGGGGATCATGTGAAAGGGAACGTCGTTGTGCTGCTGCGCTGATTTTGCATCGAGGACGGAACAGCAGCACTGACCTACGGCCAAGTCACACAGAACTCACATAAGTATTGTATCTGTGTGAGGTTGTCGATGCCTTGCAGGCATTGGAGTGACACACAATTAACCGAAAGAGAGAATCGTATGGTGCAAGCACTACGCCCGAGAATTGGAGTCAACAAGGATACCCAGTTTTTTTGGGATGGGCTGAAAGGCGGCAAACTCCTAATACAGCACTGCCAAAACTGCGACCAGCTGCAACATCCGCCCGGCGCGTGTTGCAAGCACTGCCAATCATTTGACTTAGATGCGATCGAATCATGCGGCCGCGGTGAAATTCATAGTTTTGTGCGAATGCATCACCCGATTCAGCCGCCGTTTGAAGCAGGGCATCCTATCATCTTAGTTCAGCTTGAAGAAGGCACTCGAATTATTGCTGGCTTCATTAATAGCACACCTGAGCAAGTACGCATTGGCGAAAAAGTGAAGCTAACGATCACCCGATGTGATGACGAAGTGACGTTGGCGCTATTTGAGCCAGCCTTAATTAATTAGGCGTTAAAAACCGCTGTAATTATCTCAGCGTAAAATGATAGGAACAATTTTGCCGCATTATTTTGAGATTTAGTGTCGATATGAGTTCGATGTGGTTTGCAAAGAAGGCATAGTATGAGCGATAGAACGATTAGTGGTAAGACGGCTATTGTAGGCATTGGTGCAACGGAGTTTTCAAAACACTCGGGGCGAAGTGAAATGCGTTTGGCGGTCGAAGCCGTTTTGGCCGCATGCACAGATGCGGGTATCGCGCCTGCTGAGGTGGACGGCATTAGCACCTATACGATGGACAATAACCCGGAAATGGAAGTGCACCGTCTGATCGGTGGTAAAGCGCTTAAAATGTTTTCTCGTATCGACTACGGCGGCGGCGCCGCCTGTGGGCCTCTGTTGCAAGCAGCGATGGCTATTTCAACCGGTATTTGCGAGTGTGTATTGGTTTATCGAGCCATGAACGAACGCTCGGAGTATCGGTTTGGCACAGGCGTCGCTGATCGTGGCGCTGACCCCACACACGAAACTGCGGCATTTGGCTGGCATAGTCCGCATGGACTGATAACACCTGCGTCTTGGGTGGCAATGGCCGCCGCTGCCTATTTAGACAAGTATGGCGCAACCACCTTAGACTTAGGTCGCGTGTCTGTAGGTGGGCGCGCCATGGCAGCGACCAACCGAAATGCCTGGTTCTATCAAAAGCCGATTACGCTAGAGGATCATCAAAATAGCCGCTGGATTTGCGAGCCACTGCGTTTGCTTGACTGCTGCCAGGAGTCTGACGGCGCGGTCGCTTGTCTCGTTGTATCCGCTGAGCGCGCTAAAGATTTAAAGCAAAAGCCTGCGTATATCCGCGGGGCGGCACAGGGCTCTTGCGACGACCAACAGTCGATGACCTCGTATTACCGCGATGATATGACGCGCCTAACGGAGTGTGCATTAGTCGCCGAACAGCTGTATCGGCAAGCTGGGGTTCGCCCAAATGACATTCAAACTGCGGTTATTTACGACCACTTCACTCCCTATGTGTTAATGCAGTTGGAAGAGTACGGGTTCTGTGGACGTGGTGAGGCCAAAGATTTTGTCCGCGGTGGCGAACATCTTATGGGCGGGAGCTTACCAATCAATACGCATGGCGGTCAGCTGGGCGAGGCTTATATACATGGCATGAATGGCGTTGCTGAAGGTGTCCGACAGATTCGCGGCGAGTCGGTTAATCAAGTCGAAAATGTAAAGCATGTTGTCGTGACTGCGGGAACGGGCGTGCCTACCAGTGGCTTGCTGTTAGGCGCAGAAAACTAACGCTTTACCTGATATGTAGACGTTTTCAAATCCCAGGTTGAGGGCCCAATGCCGGCCTCTCTTAGCTTAAATTTTTGTACTTTATTTGTCGGAGTCATGGGCAATGAGTCAACAAACTCCATGTATCTTGGTACGAAGTAATGCGGGGCGTTCTCATTAATAAAACCTGCCAAATCTTCATGCGTCAAATGTGTGCCTTCTTGTAACACCACATTGAGTTTTAGCTCATGTTCACTCTCAACCTCTGCCAATGCGATGCCAAACGCAGCGACCTCTCTGACATCGGGGTGCCGAATAACGACGCTTTCGACCTCCATGGTTGAAATGTTTCTACCCGCATATCGAATGGCATCTTTCTTTCGGTCAACAAAAAATAATGCACCCGTATTACCGTCTCGCCGCCCCAAGTCACCGGTACGATACCAGTCGCCGAAAAAGGCTTCATGCGTGGCTTTGGGGTCATCAAAATATCCGTTAAATACCACGTAAGGCTCTAAGGGTTTAACACAAATCTCACCAACCTCTTCACCAAGCACGGTCATACCGTCATCATCCATAAGGCAAACCTCGCTGTCACGGACCGAGAAGCCTAAGGCATGCAAGGGGATATCATCTCGCTCTTCCAACTGGTTGCATACTAACAAGCACTCACTTTGACCTAAGCCGCCACGCGTAATCTTGACTCCAAAACGCTCTTCAAACCGTTGCCTTTGTTCTGCTGACAGAGGCACGACGCCCGCTGTATGCAGTGTATTCTTTGCGTCATCCGCTTTCTCTGGCGCATTGAGTAAAAAAACGCCCATCGCGCCTAACACAAACGTTTGTGTCGCTTTAAATTGACTAATACGATCCCAAAACGTTGTCACAGAAAATTTCTGCTCAATCACGCAGGGTATACCTTCCAGCAGCGCGCGGTAGATGCCGGTTATCCAGGCGGCTGAATGGTAGAGCGGTAGGGTATTATAGATAACATCTCCATCACGAGAGTTGTACTGTTTACTCGCACCATAGACGATCGCGCGAACCCAGCAATTATAACTTTGCATCACACCTTTTGATTTTCCCGTGGTGCCGGAAGTCCACAAAATTGAGCACGTATCACCGTAGTCAATATCAGATGGCCTAACTGTTAGCGCCGCTGAAGTCCGCAGACTTTCATAGCCTATGGGGTTATTTAGCGTGGATTGGTTGATGTCGCCCACCAACACAATTGTTTCATTCTCCAGTTTGTTTTGCACCGCTGCAACACAGTTTTGTAGTGCATCATCGACCACTAGCACTTTGTAGCGGCAGCGCAGTAGATTATCTAATAGCCACTCGCCTTTGTACTCAGCATTGATTGGCGTCCACATCGCCCCGAGTTTGTTTGTCGCGAGTGCTAGCAGCACCATTTCCACATCATTGCTGAGCATTAATGCGACACGGTCATTCGGCTCAACGCCTATACTGCGCAAGCCGCCTGCTAATTGGTCCGTCAGTGCGTCGACTTCTGCGAAGGTTAACCGTCGCTGATCCGTCACAAGAAATTCACCGGAACCATTTTCTATCGACTGTTTGCGCAATATCGCTGGGAAATTGCGATTTTCCGGCTTGCTCAGATCAACTTGGTTCATTCTTTACGCTCGATAATTTTTAATCACAGGCCATACTAACAGCCTATTGAAACAGAATCTTAGCTCAACATCACGAGATTGTGGCTGAAGATAGGGCTGATTCATGGCAGAATATTTGTAAATCCTGGAGGAGGTTCTACATCCTCCCCATCTCCCCAGCGGGCCTGCAGAAGCGGTACTGCACTTCCAATACTCAACGCATAGTTCGGGCTACAGCCAATTAAAACCTGTCGAGGTTCATCACTTTTGTCCACGCTGCAATAAAGTCTGCCACAAAGCGATGTTTCGAGTCGCTTGAGGCATAAATTTCAGCAATAGAACGTAGAATCGAATTTGACCCAAAAACCAAATCAGCCCGCGTTCCGCTAAACTTTACTGTGCCACTTTTACGATCTTTACCTTCAAATATTTCCTCAGATGCATCGATTGATGACCATGCAGTACCCATATCGAGCAGATTGACGAAGAAATCATTGCTCAACGTTCCAACGTTGCTGGTGAATACACCCTTCGCGGAACCACCTGCATTCGCTCCAAGGACGCGCAGCCCACCGACGATCACTGTCATCTCTGGAGCCGTTAACGTCAGCAGGGCTGCCTTGTCCACGAGCAGTGCTTCAGTTGAACGCGTGTCATTGGTCTTTTTGTAGTTACGAAACCCATCAAACGTGGGCTCGAGTACTTCAAAAGATTCAACATCTGTCAGCGCCTGAGTAGCATCACCGCGGCCCGGGGTGAAAGGAACGCTTGCGCCACTGGCTTCTTCAATTGCCGCTGCACCACCGAGCACAATGAGATCAGCGAGCGAGACCTGTGTGCCGTTGGCATTGAAGGTGGCCTGAACATCTTCGAGCGTTGTGATCACCGCACCTACACCAGACGCGGTATTGATGCCCCAGTCTTTTTGCGGTGCGAGGCGAATACGGGCGCCGTTGGCTCCACCGCGCTTATCTGACCCGCGGAAGGTAGAGGCAGAAGCCCATGCCGTGTTGACGAGTTGCGCAACCGTAAGGCCAGAACCGAGTATCGTTATTTTCAGTTCTGCGATTTCTGCATCACTGATTACGGGGCCAGGATGTGCAGTAATTGGGTCTTGCCAGATCAACTCTTCGCTTGGAACTTCTTCCCCGAGGTAACGCGAAATGGGTCCCATGTCGCGGTGGGTGAGCTTGTACCATGCGCGAGCATAGGCGTCTGCAAACTCCTCAGGATTGCCATGGAAGTGCTTGGAAATCTTGGCATACTCGGGGTCCATTTTCAGCGCCATGTCAGCCGTTGTCATCATCAGCGGCTCAGTATCTGATGGGTCATGCGCTGCTGGCGGCTGATCTGCATCAGAAGCCGCAGTTGGCGTCCACTGCACATGACCGGCTCCACTTGTCGTTTGTTCCCACTCATAGCCCAGTAGAACGTCAAAATAACCCATATCCCATTGCGTGGGACTTACAGTCCAAGCGCCTTCAAAACCGGCTGTTGTTGTATCGCCGCCTTTACCTGTTCCATAGCTGTTAATCCAACCCAAGCCCATGTCCTCCATACGAGCCCCCTCCGGCGCAGCGCCCACTTGGTCCTCTGGACCGGCGCCGTGGCCTTTACCGAATGTGTGACCTCCCGCTACCAGCGCTACCGTTTCATAATCATTCATCGCCATACGCTTAAATGTATCGCGGATATCGTAGGCAGATTTCAATGGATCCGGGTTGCCATTGGGCCCCTCTGGGTTCACATAGATTAGGCCCATCTGAACTGCTCCAAGCGGCGCCTCCAGATCGCGCTCACCGGTATACCGATTGTCATCGAGCCAATCGGTTTCCGGACCCCAGTAAATGTCTTCTTCGGGCTCGAAAACATCTTCGCGTCCTCCGCCGAAGCCAAAGGTTTTGAAGCCCATAGACTCCATGGCGACATTGCCCGTTAAAATCATCAGGTCAGCCCATGAAATCTTGTTGCCGTACTTCTGCTTGATTGGCCAAAGAAGACGACGTGCTTTGTCGAGATTGCCATTGTCGGGCCAGCTATTGAGTGGTGCAAAACGCTGTGAACCCGTGGATGCTCCTCCGCGACCGTCATAAGTGCGGTATGTTCCAGCGCTGTGCCAGGCCATACGAACAAAGAGACCACCATAGTGACCAAAATCAGCGGGCCACCAATCTTGACTATCGGTCATCAACTCAGTCAGGTCTTTTTTCAAGGCTTTCAAGTCAAGACTGTTAAACGCTGCTGCATAGCTAAAAGATGCCTCAAGCGGTCGCGCTTGGGCTGCATTCTGGTTCAAAATCTTCAGATTTAATTGATTTGGCCACCAATGCTGGTTGGCGGTACTACCCGTTGCTGCCGCTTTATTGGGGCCATGTAGAACCGGGCACTTGCTTTCGTTGCTCATAATAATTTCTCACACACTTGTCTTGATATCGCGCGCGTTTTTAAACTAATAGCGGCTTAAAGATGTGCCATCAGCTCTTTCCTAGCGGCAGCTTATAATCATATTAGAATTGTGCAAAATGATCAAAATTAATAGACCCTATAGACCATAACTATGCTAATTTCTGTGGTGTGACAATGGTCGCTCACATTCTAGATTGAACTGTGCATCCTCCCTCTGGATGCTCAAGGATTAACCTTGCAACTATCAACACGGTCGGTAGGCAGACATGAATATTGTTAACCAGCAGCATGCGCGGCCTCATCTCTCGTCATACTATATGACTTATATCTACAACCTTGAGGCTCATCAGTGCGGCAATATTTTGGCAGATTATTATTTGTTCTCATCGCCCTCTCTACCATGAGTGTTGGCGAAGCAGCCGACGATATTTTCTCCGGTGCGCCAACAGCTGCTGACGGACGTTTTACTAACTCTGCCGGCGATATAGGGCACGGTTCACTTGCGGTACGTTTGCCATTTATGTTGCGTCGCTTCGGCACGTATTTCAGAGATGGCGGGGGGAGACCTAACCGAATTGCCAACGACGGAGTATTCCTAAGAGAAAACGCCGGCCACGGCATCCCTACTCTCACCTGGATAGGACACGCTAGCCTCCTCGTGCAGATGGAGCAGGTTTCCTTCCTCACCGACCCAACCTGGTCAAATCGGCCGAGTCCGGTGCCACTTATAGGTCCAAGTCGTTTTGTCGCACCCGGACTGGCGATGGATGACCTACCACCGATTGATTTTGTGCTTATCTCCCACAACCACTATGACCATCTTGACTTACCTACCCTGAGATCGCTGGCAGAACGCAATCCCGCAACGGTGTTCTATGTTCCTCTAGGTAATGGTGCACTCTTGCGGCAACAAGGGATCGCGAATGTGGAAGAGCTTGACTGGGGTCAAACGCATGCTTACAAAGGCGTCACTATCCACTGTCTTCCCGCACAACACTGGAGCAAACGCAGTCTTACAGATGACCGCAAGGCCCTTTGGTCATCGTGGGCGGTGATTGGTGCGAAACAACGTTTTTACTTTGCGGGAGATACCGGCTATTTCGATGGCTTTAAAATGATTGGAGAGGCGCTTGGGCCATTCGACCTAGTGGCTGTGCCTATCGGGGCGTATGAACCCAGGGCAATGATGCGTGGTTCACATATGAACCCAGAAGAAGCGCTGCGTGCCGCCATCGATTTGCGTGCCAGCATCGCTGTGGCGATTCATTTCGGCACGTTTGACCTGTCTGATGAGCCGCTGGCAGAGCCACCGCAGCGTTTCAACGAGGCGGCGAAAAACTCTGAACTGGGTAGCGACGCGGCATGGATTCTTGATATTGGTGAGACCCGTGCATTCTGACTTAAACAGAAATGGAAAAATCTCCTAAAGCTGCGTCTATTTAGTCGCGAACAGCCGCATCAATTCGCTGCATCAGCGACATATCTAAATCGGGCGCTGCTTCTGCTGCCAAGCACTCTGCCAGCTCCTCCCGATTTTTGACGCCTAAAACCAACGTCTCAACCCCCGGCATCGACAAGGCGTATTGATGCGCAAGTTGCGCCGGAGAGATCCCCATTTCAGCAGCGATTAAGCGAAACGGTGCAGCGCGCTCAAAATCAATCTGTTCTGCTGAATTCGCTGCGACGGGTCTGTCAATGACACTGGTTAGCGAGCCTGCCGCAACCGCTCTAATACCCATGACGCCAACAGAGTACTCCCTTGCGTGCTGAATGACTGCCCGAGGGTCGGGTTTTTCTGCAGCAATGGCCATACCGCCCGCTGAATCCAGCAAATTGCTCACACACTGAACAACATCAGGGCGTCTTTGCGCACTGATAATATCCAAATTGGTTACCTGCGTACTGGCAGCCGTCACACCCCAAGCCCTAATTCGCCCGCTCTGCTTGAGCTTTTCAAAGGCCGGAATGACATAGTCATTAAAGGTCGACGAGGTAACTGCAATTTTTGATAACACTGTGTTCGGAATTTTCGTCTGCCAGTTATCGGGAACAACATAACCATGCAATATAAAAAAATCGATATAGTCTCGTTTTAGCAACGCCAAACTTTGCTGCAGGGAACTCGATAATATGCCTTCAATATCTACGCCGCTTGCAGCGCCTAACAGGCATTTAGTGGTCAATAAAACAGCGTCCGGGTACCCATCAGGAAAAGCCAGGCCCATCACTTTTTCTGCCTCACCGTTACCATACAAGGGCGCCATATCAAACAGATTGATACCCGCTTCATACGCGGCATTAACAGTCTTTATCGCCTCGCCCTGAGACGTGGAACCCCAGACTTGCCCAATACCCCCGCCGCCTAATGTATAACGACTAACATCAAATAACTGACCCAACTTTTTTTGTTGCATGAGCTTCTCACCTGTTAAAACTCGTTAATCTGTTTCCTTCCGAAACACATGCTCACCACTGTTTACACACTCTGAGCTATCCGGCATAACAGCTCTCTGGTCTGGATATGTTCCTCGGAGGATGTTGCAAACACCGACGCCGCATAATCCGTGACTCCGGACTCCCTTAGTTTTGCTAGGCAATCTTCGACTTCACTGGCGCTGCCAACCAGTGCCAAATCGCCAGGTTCGCTCACCCCTTCTTTTTCAAACATTGCCTTATAAGAAGGCAACTGCCCATACATAGAAAGGGTTTTAGAAATTTGGTTCCTGAGCGCAGCGGGGTTATTAGTCACACAGATGGGTAAGGTCGCGATAATACGTGGGGAAACTCTGCCCGCTTTCTCCGCCGCTGCAGCGATCGTCGGTACGATATGTTCAGCAATTGTCTTGGGGCCCACCCATGCAAGCGTCGTACCATCGGTTCTGGTACCGGCGACTCTCAATGCTTGAGAGCCAAGCGCCGCGACAACGACACCGGGTCTGGGGGCGGCTGTTTTGAACACTTCAGCTTCGCATGAAAGTGTTTCGCCCTTGAATGCTACTTTGCCGCATTCAAGCAAAGGCATCAGTATGGAAAGATATTCCCTTAGGTGGCGTATAGGTTTGTCGAATCCAATTCCCAGCTGCGCCATCATCACCTCGTGCGAGAGACCTATGCCAAGCGTTAGACGACCATCTGTCGCTGTTTGAGTCGTCAGCGCCTGACCTGCCATCGCCATAGGATGTCGCGGCAAGGTCGGAACAATCGCTGTCCCCAATTCAATATCTGGGACTGTCTGAGCAACCACCGACAACACCGTCAGCGCGTCAAACCCTCCGGTTGGATGTTCCGCTAACCAGTAGCTTGAGAATCCGTCTTTAAATGCTGATCGCGCATCTTCTGTGATTGCTTCAATAGAGGCTTTTAGTACCAGCCCTGTTCCATTAATGCCAATCTTCATGGCGTCATCCTTGTTCGTACTGTTTTGCTAGCGCATTCGCAACCGGTGTCACACCGGCCATATACAGCAGGCCTGCCATGATGGCCATATTCTTAATAAAATTCTGCAGTTCATGCCCCTGTTGCAGGCCTTCTTCCATGGCCCAAAAATTGTGCATGAAAATACTAATAACCAGTGTGAGCCCGGCCAGTACAAACGCCACTAACTGCACCCGATAGCCCGCCAGCAAACTCAGGCCGCCTCCGATCTGGATAGCAATGGTCAGCACGAGCAGGACAGGGATAAAGGGGACGTTATGCACCGCCATATACTCGCTCATCTCACCAAAACCAGTGATTTTAGTGATTCCGGGGACGATAAAATACAAACCGAGCAGTGCGCGACCGACCAGTTGTAACGTGCGTTGAGTGGTGACTACGTTGTTGTCCATCATTATGTATCGCTCTTGTTATTGTGTGACGTAGAGTATAGGCGCACTGCGTAACGGATGATATCGGGCGGGAATCATTAGCACTTGTCAGTCCCCGCTCAGGCTTCGAATAGAGAGCCTAACCACAGCACTTCTTGAATTTCTTGCCACTGCCACAGCTACAGGGGTCGTTACGTGCTGGGATTTTATCCACTGTAACCGTAACGCTTTTGTTGAGCAGCGCGGTCAATTCGCCTATCGACTCTTCGGCACCTTCGCTGCTATCGATACGAATCTGGGCATACAACTGCGCTCCGTCAACCAGCGCCTGAACGTCCTTTTGGCGCGCTTCGCTGGTTACCAACAAGACCAGCGGGTATTTCTCGCTACCCCCATTACTACCCGCATTGGTCTGGTAAGCACCCCCGGCGGCATCCTGACGTGCATCCTGACGGCCATTGAAGAAAAACTTATCTGACATACTGTGGTCCTTTTTTGAGACATTATTCGCACATAAAACCCAGTGAATTTATCGTTTAAACCATTGATTTATATATATTATAAAAAAATAATTCACCCGAACAACGCGAAGGGGCCTGTGTCAATCAAATTGATGAATGATTAATAGATGAAAGTGCGTTTATTTTCCGCATTATAGAGAGTGTAGGCAAGGGCCATAGTGCGGGGTTCCCCTCTAGGAAGTGCTTTATGAGCAGAAGAAAACGGCACTTGTCAGCTAAGCCTGGGCGAGGTGTGAGTAGGGTCACGGGGATATCTGGCAGGAAGCACGGGTGTAGCAGCCCGTCTGCGAAGATGTTTCAATTGATCTGGCAGATTTACACCACGGGGATTGTGATATTTTTCTTGGTCTTCTTGAAAACAAGCCCTTTGGTCCCGCGTTGATGAACGCGATCTTTTGGCCCGCCGGGGTCTATAATATTTATATCGCCGGTGGCTGCATCAGGTTTTGATGCGTTAACAGCCAGAGTACCAAAAAATCGGATCGTGGTATTCAGACTCTGTCCCATGCGGCAAACGCGCTGACTCTCAGATAGCGATAGTGCCCAGTCGGGGTCAGGTGTCTTCTAGGCTAAACAGATTACAAAACGCAGAGTCTACACCCGGCGCACCGTCAACGGTGCTGAAATTGGGTGGATACACCCTGCACGAAAACACCTTGCTCCTATTAGATCGCCAACTGACTCTGCGGAACCGGTGGATTCTGCCGCAGACGCAGACTAAAGCGCAGTAGCTTGAGCATCAGTATGGCTTTGCGCCAGAAGGGAGCGTCGTCTACCTGTTCCAGTACGTCGGTAGGAAAAACACTCTGGAAATGGGGAATGTTGTATTTTTGTCGAATGTCTTCCAGTGGCGTATTCCACTCGGCTTCCCACTCGATATCCATCATCGCTGGTGCTTCGCGCCCGTGACGCCAGCCTTCGTTGATAATTTGCATCAGAATGCCAAAACCCGCTGGCTCCTTGAATGTGCTGATGGCCATGACGGCAGCGAGAAACATCGAAGAATAGTTATGGCCAAACTGGGCCAGTTGGAACCCCGAGATTGCAATCTCGCCAGAAGAGGTTGTTCTATACCCGCCCACTAAATGCCAAACCTCATGCATTTGCAGGATGCGCGCATTGAGGTAGTGCAATACGTGGGGTAATTCATTCAGCTGTATTTCGTCGCGGCTTAATACTTCGGGATCGTAGCCGTTATCTAACACAAGTCGGTAAAGCGCGTAACCCAGACTATTGGTGGGGCATTTGGCCAGCGCTTCTATATTAGTATAACCCGGGATGTCGCGTATCTGTGCCGCTGCTGCACCCGGATGATTGAGAGCATGCTGTTCCGAAATCGGCCCCATGTCTTCGTGGAGCGCCTCGCCCAGTGAGGCCACCGCTACCGTAATTTCAATGGCGTCGTAGCCCTCATCGTGGCCATCAACTACTCTCCAGAATGCCTTCCAAAAGCTGTCTGGCATGGGCGCTTCAGCTTGATTCCTGGGCACCTCCGGTGTGGGGCCACTGCCCAGCCAGGCGGAGGAGATATTGTCGCACACAGCCGGACAGGCGTCCGGGCAGGAATAGGCGACCCAGGCCATGGTCGCGCTCAGTTGCACCCTGGCTTCGCCACTACCGCGTTTGGCCGCTACGACTGCGTCCCTGATAGTCTTTGCATCCGTATAGCAGGCGAGTTGTTGGAGCTTTTCTCTACGATTCATCGTTATATCCCTAGCGCCCAGCTGCCCATAATTGGAGCTCGCGCGTACGACCAATAGGTCTAATGTATGTATAATTCTTTGATGATTATAGGACATTTACAGAAAATTAAACACATCTTAGCCCGGGGGCACAGATAACTCATTCTTATGGGCCTCGTCGGTGGTATACCAGCTTGGCATGGTGTATCTCTGCCCAGCGGTGACGGCCTTTACTCCATGCTCATGTTCTGGGCCTGAAGAAAATATTACCAGCATACCCGTAGTCGGCTTCAGCGCCTCCTTAAGACGGGGAAAGAAAATCTCCCCTCCTTCGAAATCTTCATTTAAATAAACCAATGAACTGTAAGTTCTCCATGGCGTACTGTATTCATGGGAGTCTTGATTGTCGATATGCGGAGTAAGCTGTTTTTCGACATCCCACCGGCACAGCATAATACTGTCGCTGAATATCTCTTTGGGCTTATACACGTCTAGGATTGCCTTGCGGGTTCGGGTGCTGGTTTTTATCATCAGCTCAAGAATATCGCGGTCTGTAATTTTGACTGGGTAAACGATCATGTTGTCCCAAAAGCCGTTTGCTGAATTTGTCAGGGCATTGTTTTCAAAGGCAGCGACCAGAATTGCACATTCCTCATCGGAGATGAAGTTGGGTATTTTTATAATTTCTATTGATGTCATTTTCCCAAGGCTCGGAGGATAGAATGCCGACTATATACAGATCGACGCTATCGCGAAACAGGGCTACCTGCTTCGCGTTCAGTTGCCTCCTCTTTCTATTTGCAGTAGAGCGCCGCGACCTGTTCGTGCTAGCGTCCGTGTCTCTCCCGGGCGTTCCCGACCATGGCGCTTAACCTATCGTGATCGTCACCCGTCACCACCAGCTAATTTACGCAAACCAGAACGCACAGAAACTTTTCGACTAGGAAAGATTAAACCCTGGGGCTCCAATTGATGAAATTCTCGCACTTGCCGTGCCTAACTTTTCACTCGCGGGCTCCGATAAAAATGCCCCGCACTCGCAAGAACACCGATTTACATCACCGTCGGGAATCGAAAGCCACGTCCTGATCGAAGTCTCCATCGTTGAGAGAAATCACGGG
>TARA_B110000503_G_scaffold140042_1_pt1 | contig 25370 bp, 23 predicted proteins | sample TARA_B110000503 | Tara Oceans TARA_B110000503 (sample SAMEA4397472) | marine metagenome | biome: Polar Biome; feature: [SRF] surface water layer (ENVO:00010504); material: water (ENVO:00002006), including particulate matter (ENVO:01000060) such as... | depth 5 m | reverse complement strand
ATCAACGTAAAGTTGCGCAAGCAATTAAAAGAGCGCGTCATTTAGCGCTAATGCCTTACGTTGGAGATTTGTTAAAATAATAAAGCGTAGAACATGGAATTGATTTTAAGACAAGACGTAGAAAATTTAGGATTTAAAGATGACCTTGTAGCTGTGAAAAACGGATACGGTAGAAACTTTTTAATCCCGTCAGGACAAGCAGTTTTAGCAACCTCTTCTGCGAAGAAAGTTTTAGCAGAGAATTTGAAACAACGTGCTTATAAAGAAGCTAAATTAATTGCAGATGCGAATGTAATCGCTGAGGCAATTAAAGGATATGAAATTAAGATTACATCTAAGGTGGGTTCAGGAGACAAATTATTTGGTTCTGTAAGCAATATTGATGTAGCTGCTGCACTTGCGAAAGCAGGAACAGACTTGGATAAGAAATTTATCAAGGTTGTTGGTGGTTCGGTAAAGAGATTAGGTAAATATGAAGCGTCTGTAAGATTGCACAGAGCTGTAGTTGCGGACATCACTTTTGAAGTAATTTCAGAGTAATTAACAAATTGTTAAATACTTGTAAAAAAAAAGTCTACTTTAAATAGTAGACTTTTTTTTTTAAATTTATATTTACATACACTACTATCAAATAAAAACAACTAATAATCAAAAAAGTAAAAACGATGAAACAAAAGTTACTTATTTTATGTTCTTTAATTTTAGTTTTTGGTCTTACAGCGCATGCACAGACTACGACTTCAAAAATTAGCGGAACCATAACAGAAAGCACAGGAGCGGCATTATTTGGAGCAAATATTGTTGCTTTACACACCCCTACAGGAACCTTGTCAGGAACTACAGCCCAAGACAACGGTCGTTATACCTTGGCCAATTTAAGAATTGGAGGTCCTTACACGATTACCATTAGTTACATTGGCTTTGAAACTCAAAAATTAACAGATGTCTTTTTGACTTTAGGGAAAACAACAAATATCAATGCTGTTTTGTCAGACGATGCGAATATGCTAGATGAAATCGTTATCAGTTCTGGTAAAAACACTGTTTTTAATAATGGAAGAACAGGAGCACAAACAAGTATTCGATCTAAAGATTTAAGAACTTTACCAACAATTTCAAGATCTGCAGCAGACTTTACGCGATTAGATCCTTCTGCAAGTGGGGGTTCTTTTGGTGGTAGAAATGATCAGTTTAATAACTTTACTTTAGACGGTTCTATTTTTAATAACCCATATGGTTTAGACGCTGCAACGCCAGGAGGTCAAACAGCATCTCAACCTGTTTCTTTGGATGCAATTGAGCAAATTTCTGTTTCTACAGCACCTTACGATGTTACTTTATCTGGTTTTACAGGGGCTTCTGTAAATGCAGTAACAAAAAGTGGTACGAACACAGTTACTGGAACCGTGTACGGATTTTTTAGAAATCAAGACTTTACAGGAAGTGAAATTAAAGGTGAAAATATTTTTGTTCCTCAATTAAGACAATCTCAAACTGGGGTTAGTGTGGGTGCACCAATTATTAAAGACAAACTGTTTGTTTTTGTGAACTTTGAAGAAGATGAGCGCATTGATTTAGGACAATCATGGTTGCCAAATACAGGTTCTAATGGAATTAATGAATCTAGAGTTTTAGTTGCTGATTTAAAAGAAGTACAAAGTGCACTTGCTGGTATTGGTTATGATACTGGAGCGTATGAAGGCTTTACACACAATTCTAACAGCTCTAAAGGATTGATTAAATTTGATTGGAACATGAGTAAGGACCACCGGGTGTCTTTTGTATATAACTTTTTAGATGCTTCTAGAGATTTACCTGCGCATCCAACGGCATTAGGCTTTAGAGGGCCCAGTTCTCAAATGTTACAATTTGAAAATACAGGATATCAGATCAATAATAAATTAAAATCCTATTTAGTCGAGTTAAATTCGACGTTTGACGAAAATACGACCAATAAATTACAAATGGGATATACTCATTTTGATGATTTTAGAAATTCTAAATCGGCACCGATGCCTGCATTTAGAATTCAAGATGGTAGTGGAGGAAATTATATTATCGCAGGACATGAGCCTTTCTCAATCCATAATAAATTAGATCAAAAGGTATTCCAGATTACAAATAACTTAAACATTTCCAAAGGAAATCATAATTATACAATTGGTTTTTCTTTTGAAAAATTTGAATTTGATAATTCTTTTAACTTAGGAGCATATGGCCTTGGAGATGGCAGAGGTTATGTAGGTGCTTTTGGAGGAGACTTTGCGAACATGGATGGTTTTAGAGCTGGAATTGCCAATGGATTATTAGCAGATGCTTTTGCTGCTGCTCAAGCTACCTTTGAAAGTAAAAATACCGATGAATCTTGGGCATTAGCGGAAACAAATGTAGGCCAGCTTGCATTTTATGTTCAAGATGATTGGAGTGTTAATGATAATTTTAAATTGTCTTTTGGAGTACGTTTTGATAAGCCTTTGTTTTTCGATTCTGCTAAAAAAGCGCAAGATGTGATTGATAATAGTTTGTATTTACCAGAGACTCCTTACACCAATCCAAATACTATTTCTTCTTCTTATGAAGAGACTGTATTTTTCGATTCAACACAAATGCCAAACAACGATTTTTTAATTTCTCCAAGAGTTGGTTTTAATTGGGATGTTAATGGAGACAGTTCATTGCAATTGCGTGGTGGCTCCGGATTATTTACTGGGCGTTTTCCTTTTGTATGGTTAGGAAACCAAATAGGAAATCCAAATGTATATTATTACCAAGTTGTAGATCCAGAATTTAAATTTCCACAAGTATGGAGAACAAGTTTTGGGGCAGATATGAAATTAAAAGATGGAACTATTTTAACTACGGATATTTCTTACACGAAAGATATCAATGGTGCACATGTGCAAAATTGGGGATTAAAAACGCCAACAGGTACTTTAGAAGGGGTAGATAATAGACCGGTTTATATGGGTGATGATAAAGGAAATAATGCATATGTCTTTACAAATTCAAATAAAGGACGTACGTTAAACGCATCTTTCAAGGCACAAAAAACATTTGATAATGGGTTGTATTTAATGGGTGCTTATAACTATTTAGATTCGAAAGATGTAAATTCAATTGAAGCAGAAATTACAGGAGATGCTTTTGACTTTAATCCTACGCTTTCAGACGCAAATAGCGCTACTTTAGCAAATTCTAAGTATGGTGACAAACACCGTTTTATTGGAGTTGCTGCTAAATCTTGGAATTATGGATCAAATAATGAATGGACAACAACACTTTCGTCATTCTATGAATTGGCAAAGGGAGGCCGTTTTAATTATACCTATGCGGGAGACATCAATAATGATGGTTCTAACCTGAATGATTTAATTTACATACCTACTGCAAGTGAGCTTTCAGAAATGCAATTTTCAACACCAGAAGATGCTATTGGTTTTGAAGATTTCATACGTCAAGATGCTTATTTAAAAGGGAGAAGAGGACAATACGCAGAGCGGTATGGAGCACTTTCTCCTTGGAGAGGTAAAATGGATGTGAAATTTATTCAAAATTTAAAAATAATGGACAACAACTCTTTAGAGTTCAGTATCGATATTTTAAACTTTGGGAATTTATTAAATTCAGATTGGGGATTAGTACAGCAGCCAAATGCGGTGCAGCCAATTGGTGTTTCAGTGGATGGTAGTGGAACGCCAACCTATACTTTTAACTCTAATTTAAAAGAAACATTTGTTTACAACTCTACTTTAATTTCGAGATGGCAAATGCAATTTGGATTGAGATATTCATTCTAATTCATTAAAAATTTAGATATTTGAACCGCCCAATTATGGGCGGTTTTTTTATGATATCATATGAAATATAGACAACTTACTACAGAACAATTTGAAGGTTTGCATAAAGAGTTTTCATTGTTTTTAGCATCACAAAGTATTGATGCAAAAGAATGGAAGCAAATGAAAGAAGAGAAACCCTTGGTGGCAAGAGATGAAATGAATGTTTTTTCTGATGTTGTTTGGGATGACGTACTTACAAAAACTGCGTATGTAGAGCATTTTTCTGAAACATCAGTAAACTTATTCAAATGTGAAGACGAAGAAATTCACAGAATTGCCATAAAAATAACGTGGGATATTAATTTGTTAGAACAAAAAGGATTTGAATGGTTGATGCAAAACCCTATGGACAACTCCGTTGAAATTTTTAAAGGATCTAAACCCTATAAAGGGGAACGCAATATAGAGATATTTGACTTAATAGAGAAAGGAAGTGTTATTTCTAAAGGAGAAATATTTGAGTATTTCAATCAGTTGGTTTCTTAGATTCCATTAATATTTGACTTTTCACCTAAAGATTTTTATCTTTTAAGTAGCGTATTAATGTATTTGTTCCAGCACTAGCCACTTCTTTAATAATGCTTAAGTTTTGAAAATCACTTTTTGAAACAGCGGGATTTGGATCTATAAAATAGATAGGGGTGTTTAAGTTTACAGCGTCAATGAGACCAGCAGCAGGATATACTTGCATAGAGGTTCCAATAAGAACCAGTATGTCTGCTTTTTCTACTTTTTTAGCGGCCTTTTCTAGCATTGGTACCATTTCTCCAAACCAAACAATATAAGGTCTTAATTGGCTATTTTTACTGCAAAAATCTCCGATAACCAAATCTTTTTTCCAATCTAAAATAATAGTTTCGTCAATACTACTTTGAACCTTTAGCAGTTCACCATGCAGGTGGGTTACATTAGTACTTCCCGCGCGTTCATGCAAATCATCTACGTTCTGAGTAATAATTTCTACATCATAATTTTTTTCTAGCTGTACTAAATTAAAATGCGCTTTATTCGGAGCTGCTCCTAAGAGTTGTTTTCGTCGTTGATTGTAGAAACTTAAAACTAGTTCTGGGTTTGCTACATATCCTTCTGGAGAAGCAACCTCCATAATATCATGTCCCTCCCATAAGCCATCCGTGCCTCTAAAGGTTTTGATACCACTTTCAGCAGACATGCCAGCGCCCGTTAGAATGACGATTTTTTTCATATAAAAATAGGTTTTGAGTATTTTATAAAAATCTTTAAGGAAGATAAAAATAATAATTTTAAATTTGTGTTTATGGTTGATGAAAAACTATTAAATTATTTAGAAGGCTTTTTAACGGATAAAAGAAAAAGTCTCTTTAAAAAGGTTTTGGAAAACAGAACAAGACATTTTACAGTGGTTTTAGAAGATATATTTCAGTCTCACAATGCAAGTGCTGTTGTAAGAACTTGTGATATTTTTGGAGTCCAAGATTTACATGCTATAGAAAACAAGTACAATACTAAAGTTTCTAGACATGTTGCCAAAGGTTCTCAAAAATGGTTGAATCAATACAGGTATCGAAATGATGGTGACAATACAAAGACCTGTTTAGACAGTTTAAAAGAAAAGGGGTATCAGATAATAGCAACAACACCACATAATGACTCTTGTGTATTGCAAGATTTTGATTTTACAAAAAAAACAGCTTTTGTTTTTGGAGTTGAGGCAGAAGGAGTTTCTGACTGTGTTATTGAGCATTCGGATGGGTTTTTAAAAATACCGATGGTAGGCTTTACAGAAAGTCTAAACATCTCTGTGGCTGCAGCTATTGTTTTGCAAGAGGTCACCACAAAACTCAGAAACTCTGACGTAAATTGGCAATTATCCACAGAAGAAAAAGAACTTTTGTATTTTGATTGGGTGAAAAAGACCATCAAAAATGTAGCAAGCATCGAAGCGCATTATCGTCAAAGTTTACAAAAAGAAGAATAGCACTAAAAAAAGTAGTCTCTATACTCAGAGGAGTTTAGTGCACGCTCAGTGTTTTGAGTTATTCAATAATTATTTTTTCAATGGTAGCCGAAGAATCACAACGCTTTACCAATAAACTTATATTTTCTAACTCTTTGTCACCAGTGATATAATATTCTGCACACGGCGTTTGTCGCGGGTTTCCTTTTCCAAAATTTACATCACCAGTATTCAAAATTGTGGCGATTTTTAGAGTATCTATGTCAAATTTTCGCATGGCAGTTTTTGCATCTTCAGAAAATAAACGCTTTTTAATTCTTATAGTTTTCAGTGTTCTTGCATCCATCCCATAATCAAAAGTGGCATTTTTCTTTTGCCAAAAAAAATAAACACCGATAGACCCTAGGGATACACCTATTAAATAATAAAAAATTCTTTTGACGAGCATACTAAAAATTTTAGGCTACAAATTTAGTTTTTTTGAGGTAATATCTAAGGGATACTTCCTTATTATTTCTAGGAAGGTTGGAATGCATAAGACTACTTTCTAAAGGCTATAAAATTAACAGGTTAATGTCTCTAAAAGGAAGGTCAAACCAGTCTGCAACTGTTTTATTTGTGAGTATTCCGTGGTAAAAATACATCCCGTTGCGCAAACCTTTATCAAATCTCGCTGTATTTTCAAATCCCCCTTCTTCTGCAATGTTTAATAAATATGGAGTGAAAATATTACTAATGGAAACGGAGGCTGTTCTTGCATAACGTGCAGGGATATTTGGGACGCAATAATGTATAATACCATGCTTTACAAATGTTGGTTCGGTATGGGTGGTTAGGTTAGAAGTTTCAAAACAACCACCTCTATCGATACTTACATCTACAATCACAGCACCTTCTTTCATTTTTTCAATCATCTCTTCAGTAGCACAAATAGGAGATCTATTTTTACCTCGAATCGCACCAATGGCAACATCACAGCGCATCAATGCCTTTAAAATTGTTTTCGGTTGCAAAGTTGAAGTATAAATTGGTGTGTGTAAACAATCTTGCAGTTTTCTTAATTTACTAATAGAATTGTCAAATACCTTTACTCGTGCACCCAAGCCAATTGCAGCTCTTGCTGCATATTCGCCAACAGTTCCAGCTCCAAAAATAACGACACTTGTTGGTGGAACCCCTCCAATATTTCCAAATAGCAAGCCATTTCCTTTATTGACACCACTCATTAGCTCACCCGCAATTAAAATTGAGGCAGTTCCCGCAATTTCACTTAACGATTTTACAATTGGAAAAGAATCAAGCTCATCTTTTATATAATCAAATGCCAGTGCAGTAATCTTTTTCTTTGCTAAACATTCGAAGTATTTTTTATTTTGTGTTTTGAGTTGAAGGGAAGATATTAATATTGTTTTTGGAGCGATATATGTGATTTCCTCTTCTGTTGGTGGAGCAACTTTTAGAATAATATTACATTTAAAAGCTTCTTCGACATTGTACGAAATTTTTGCACCTGCATCTGAATATTCTTTATCTGTGTAATTTGCACCGTCTCCAGCACCTGTTTCTACTACGATTCTGTGCCCATTTGCGGTCAACGCACCAACAGCATCTGGAGTTAAGCAAACCCGTTTTTCACTGAAGTAAGTCTCCTTTGGTACGCCAATAAATAAATCTCCTTTTTGCTTTTGTATTTCTAGCATTTCTTCTTGAGGAAGTAATTCCTCTTTACTGAAGGGCGAAAATGAACTCATGTTTTATTTATTTTAGGTGTATGTTCCGTTGGCCACTTTCTAAAAGCGTTAAGTGAATTTCAACAGTCTCTAAAGGTAGTAAATTTTCAACATTTTGAGGCCATTCGATCAAACACCAATGGTTACTGTCGAAATAATCTTCTATACCCATATCTAAGGCTTCCACTTCATTTGTAATTCTATAAAAATCAAAATGAAAAACGGTTTCTCCTTTCGAAGTTTGGTATTCATTTACCAAGGAGTATGTAGGAGAGGAGATTCTATCTTTAACTTCCAACTGTTGGCAAATTTCTTTGATAAGCGTAGTTTTACCAACACCCATTTCTCCGTAAAATAAAAGTGTTTTATTTTTTGCTACTGCAATTATTGCAATGGCAACTTCCGTTAATTTTTCTAAAGAGTATATTTTGTTCATGGTATGATTACAAAGGTAAAATAAGAAACGGCACAGAATAGTAAGATTTGTACCGTTTAAATTTTAAATATTTATTTGCATAGTGATATGGATGAACCCGAGGTTTTTTTAAAACTCATTTATTTAGGACTATACACGGCGCAGGGAATAATTATCTCTTCTAGAGAAATACCTCCGTGCTGATAGGTGTTTTTAAAGTATTTCACAAAATGATTGAAATTATTTGGATAGGCAAAAAACAAGTCTTCTTTTGCAAATACAAAAGAACTATTCATGGCAACCGTTGGCAGAAAGATGTCTTTAGGGTTTCGTACAGCAAATACATCTTTCTCTTCATAAGATATGCTTCTTCCTGTCTTATAACGCAGATTAGAACTAATATTTTTATCACCAATAATCTTTGTAGGGTTTTTACAATTAATGGTTCCGTGATCTGTGGTAATAATTAATTTTTGTCCTAAAGTTTGTGCTTTTTGAATAATTTCAAAAAGTGGAGAATTTTTAAACCAACTCAGGGTTAGACTCCGATATGCTTTGTCATCCCCTGCCAACTCCTTAATGACTTCCATTTCTGTTTTTGAATGGGACAACATGTCAACAAAATTATAAACGACTGCAGTGAGGTCGTTTTGCTTGGTACCATTATAATTGTCAGCCAATTCCTTTCCGCTTTTTAGAGATGTAATTTTATAATATTCATGTTTTATATCCAAGCCTAAGCGTTTAATTTGAGCGGATAAAAAATCATTTTCAAATAAATTCATTCCACCTTCATCCGTATCATTTTTCCAGAATTTTGGATATTTTTTTTCCATTTCAGAAGGCATAAGACCTGAAAAAATAGCATTTCTGGCATATTGAGTGGCTGTTGGTAATATTGAAAAGTAGCTATATTCTTCCTCTTTTTTGAAGTGGTTATTAATTAAGGGCTCTAAAATTCGGTATTGATCATACCGTAAATTATCAATCACCACCCAAAGTACGGGTGTTTCTTTTTTGAGTTCAGGAACTACATAATCTTTAAACAAGGTATGCGAAAATGTTGGTTTGTCGTGTGCCGTTAAGAATTCCTCATAATTTTTTTTAATGAATTTAAAAAACTGTGTGTTTGCTTCTTGTTTCTGACTTTCAAGGATTCCGAGCATTCCAGGATCACTGATGTCTTCTAGTTCTAATTCCCAATGAATTAATTTTTTATACAGTTCAATCCAATCCGCATAGGAGTTCACCATTGCCAAATCCATTGAAATTTTTCTAAATTCCTGCTGATAGTTGGAAGTTGTTTTCTCAGAAATTAAGCGAGAATGGTCTAAATTTTTCTTTAAACTTAATAAAATTTGATTTGGGTTTACCGGTTTTATTAAATAATCTGCAATTTTAGAACCTATTGCTTCCTCCATAATATACTCCTCTTCACTTTTAGTGATCATCACCACTGGAAGGTTTGCTTGTTTTTGTTTGATTTCAGAAAGTGTTTCTAAACCTGTCAAACCGGGCATATTCTCATCTAAGAAAACAATGTCAAAGTTTTTTTCATCTATTAGATCTATGGCGTCAGCGCCATTTGTACAGGTAGTAACTTTATAACTTTTAAGCTCTAAAAAGAGAATGTGTGGTTTTAATAATTCAATTTCATCATCAACCCATAAAATTTGCATGCTCATATCTAATTCTTTATTTTAAAACGTTAAAACTAAGTATTTGTTATTTTACAACCCATAGAAAATGATAAAATATTGCCAATATTATAATATTTTTATAATTTAAGAGGATCCCTTATAAATATATGAATTTGTCACAAGAAATATTGTATTTTGCACTTATACATAGATAATTATAATACTTTTGAAAAAAAACACACCCAATAAGCTTAAAATTTTAAACGATCCCATCTACGGATTTATACAAATACCAAACTCCTTAATTTTTGATATCATTGAGCATCCTTATTTTCAACGCTTGAGAAGAATCGCTCAAATGGGCTTTTCTAATTTGGTGTACCCAGGAGCAAATCACACCCGTTTTCATCATGCAATTGGTTGCATGCATCTGATGCAAAAAGCAATTCGAGTTTTACGATTTAAACAAGTTGAAATTTCTAATGAAGAGGAAAATGCACTATGTATTGCTATCTTATTGCATGATATTGGTCATGGTGCATTTTCACATGCGTTAGAACACAGCATCGTTAACGGAATTAGTCATGAAGAGATTTCTTTAAAATTTATGAGGAAATTAAATAAAGAGTTTGAGGGACAACTTGCACTAGCAATCGAAATTTTTGAAGGCAAAAACCCACGTAAATTTTTAGGACAGCTTATTTCTAGCCAATTAGACATTGATCGATTGGACTATCTAAAAAGGGACAGTTTCTATACAGGGGTTACTGAAGGAAATATTTCGTCAGACCGATTAATTGCAATGATAAATGTAAAAGATGATGAGTTGGTTATTGAGCAGAAGGGAATTTATTCTGTAGAGAAATTTTTAATTGCTCGCAGATTAATGTACTGGCAAGTGTATTTGCATAAAACGGGCTTAGTAGCAGAAAACATTTTAGTAAATGTATTAAAAAGAGCAAAAGAATTAGTGGGAGAAGGTGAGGAGTTATTTGCGAGTTCCGCATTAAAATACTTTTTAGAAACTCCAATTTCTAAATCAAACTTTACGGAGAAAACCTTAGAAATCTTTTCGAAGTTAGATGATTATGATGTGTTGTCGGCAATCAAAGAATGGGTGCATCATAAAGATAAAGTGTTGGCATTATTGTCTGAGATGATTGTGGATAGGAAGTTATTAAGAATAGAGATGCAGCAAGAGGTTTTTAAGGATGTTTATCTTACTAAAAGAAGAGAAAAGGCAATGCGTAAATTAAGTATTTCTGAGAATGACGTGAAGTATTTTGTGTTTCACCAAAAAATAAGCAATCAAGCATATACTTTAAAATCACCGATATATATCTTAAACAAAAATGGAAATTTAAAAGATATTGCAAAAGCATCGGATCAATTAAACTTGCAGGCACTCACAATACCCGTAGTAAAATATTTTATTTGTTACCCAAAGTAACATGAGATTAGAGAAAACGGTATAATTTTTATATTTTTGCCTTTGATGAAATTTAAAGCACAACAAATAGCAGATATTTTAGAAGGAGAGGTTGTTGGCAATCCGGATGAAGAAGTTTCTGAACTTTCTAAAATTGAAGAAGGAAAAAAGGGATCTTTAACCTTTTTGTCAAACCCTAAATATAATGCATATTTATATAGTACAAATGCTTCTGTGGCGATTGTAAACAAAAGCTTTATCCCTGAAAAGGAAGTGGAAGTCACGTTGATTAAGGTAGCAGACGCATATAGCTCATTTTCTAAGTTATTAGCATTTTATAATGAAGCAAAAAACAATAAACTAGGAAGAGAACAACCGAGTTTTATTGCTGAATCTTCACAAATAGGTAAAAAAGAATATATCGGAGCATTTAGTTACATTGGTGAAAATGTCAAAATTGGTGAAAATGTCAAAATTTATCCGAATTCATATATCGGAGATAATTCTTTAATTGGAGACAATACCATCATTTTTGCAGGCGTGAAAATATACGCAGACACACATATTGGTAAAAATTGTAAAATTCATTCAGGTGCTATTATTGGTGCCGACGGTTTTGGGTTTGCTCCTAATGAAAATGGAGAGTATCTGGCAATTCCGCAAATAGGGAATGTTATTATTGAAGATAATGTGGATATTGGTGCAGCTTCTACAATTGATAGAGCTACCTTAGGGTCTACTATTATTAGAACAGGAGTAAAACTTGATAATCAAATTCAAATTGCGCACAACGTGGAAGTTGGAAAAAACACAGTGATTGCATCGCAGACAGGTATTTCTGGATCTACAAAAATTGGAGAAAACTGTATGATTGGTGGACAAGTAGGAATTGGAGGTCACTTAAAAATAGGAAATAATGTGAAGGTTTTAGGTCAAACAGGAGTCACAAAAAACATCAAGGATAGTGAAATTATTTACGGAACACCCGCTTTTAAATCTAGTAGTTTTAATAGAAGTTATGTGCACTTTAAAAATTTACCAACAATAGTGTCAAAAATTAACCAATTAGAAAAAGAGTTGAAGACTCAACGAAGAAAGAATGAGTAAGAAACAAAAAACAATACAAAATCAAATCAGTTTATCAGGTGTGGGTTTGCATACAGGGAATGCTGTAAAAATGACTTTTAAACCTGCCCCTATAAACCATGGTTTTGCATTTTGTAGATTAGATTTAGAGGGAACCCCTATTATTGAGGCAAGGGCTGAGTATGTTGTAAATACGCAAAGAGGAACCAATATAGAGAAAAATGGAGTCCAAATTCAGACATCAGAACATGTGTTGGCAGCTGCTGTAGGTTTAGATATTGATAACTTACTAATTGAGATAGATGCTTCAGAACCTCCAATTATGGATGGTTCCTCTAAGTTTTTTTTAGAAGCTTTAGAAAAGGCTGGTATTAAAGAACAGGATGCTTTCATTGAAGAATACGTAGTTAAAGAGATTATCTCTTACAAAGATGAAGTTACAGGTAGCGAAATAATACTAATGCCTGCTGACGATTATCAGGTAACTACTATGGTGGATTTTGGCACGAAAGTACTAGGGACTCAGAATGCTACTTTAGAAAAGGTCTCTGATTTTAAAGAAGAAATTGCTGCGGCTAGAACCTTTAGTTTTTTGCATGAGATTGAAATGCTCTTGGAGCACGATTTGATCAAAGGAGGAGACTTAAATAATGCCATTGTGTATGTAGACAAAGAATTGTCTGAGAGTACCATGGAAAAATTAAAGAAAGCTTTTAATAAAAAAGACATTGCCGTAAAATCAAACGGAATTTTAGACAACTTAACTTTGCATTGGGCAAATGAAGCGGCGCGGCATAAACTATTAGATGTCATAGGTGATTTAGCGCTCGTAGGAACGCGAATTAAAGGAAAAGTGATTGCAAACAAACCAGGTCATTTAATAAATACCTTGTTTGCCAAGAAGCTTGCGAAGATTATTAAGCAGGAGAAAAGAAATAATGTGCCTTCTTATGATTTAAGTTTGCCACCATTATTGGACATTCACCAAATTATGGAGATTCTTCCGCACAGACCTCCGTTTTTATTAGTGGATAGAATTTTAGAACTTTCTAGCAAGCATGTCGTGGGGATGAAAAATGTGACGATGAATGAGAACTTCTTTGTAGGTCATTTCCCGGGTGCACCTGTAATGCCCGGAGTATTGCAAGTTGAAGCAATGGCACAATGTGGAGGTGTTTTGGTTTTAAATACCGTACCGGATCCAGAGAACTATCTGACTTACTTTATGAAGATGGATAAGGTGAAGTTTAAACAAAAAGTGTTGCCTGGAGATACTGTTATTTTTAAATGTGAACTGATTACGCCAATAAGAAGAGGGATTTGTCACATGCAGGCATATGCATATGCAAACGGAAAAGTAGTTGCAGAAGCGGAATTAATGGCTCAAATTGCTAGAAAAAATTAAAATATGAATCAACCATTAGCGTATGTGCATCCCCAAGCAAAAATTGCAAGAAATGTAGTTATAGAGCCTTTTACAACCATTCACAATAACGTAATAATTGGTTCGGGAACATGGATTGGTTCGAACGTAACTATTTATGAAGGGGCTAGGATAGGTAAAAATTGTAGGATTTTCCCAGGGGCAGTCATCGCAGGAATTCCGCAGGACCTAAAGTTTGATGATGAAGAAACTACAGTAGAAATTGGAGACAATGTTACAATACGAGAATGTGTTACAATCAATAGAGGAACTTCAGATAGAATGAAAACCAAAATTGGTGATAACTGCCTAATTATGGCATATTGCCATATTGCACATGATTCTTTTGTGGGTGATAATTGTGTTTTTTCTAACAACTCCACTTTAGCGGGGCATGTGACTATTGGAGACAATGTTGTGTTAGCTGGAATGGTAGCAGTGCATCAATTTGCATCTGTAGGAAAGCATGCGTTTGTAACAGGTGGTTCTCTGGTAAGAAAAGATGTGCCTCCTTATGTTAAAGCTGCACGAGAACCATTATCTTATGTTGGTATTAATTCAGTAGGCTTACGAAGACGTGGGTTTACCACAGAAAAAATTACAGAAATTCAGAATATTTATCGAATTTTATTTCAAAAAAATTACAATTATACCCAAGCAATTGAAATAATTGAAGCAGAATTAGAGGCGACTACGGAAAGAGATGAGATCATTCAGTTTATTAAAGATTCTCACAGAGGAATTATGAAAGGTTATTTCAATTCAAATTAATTCCCCAGAAGCAAAGGGTTTAAAAGAGTACCTCATAAAATTATTATAATAAAAGCAATAATACAAATGGCAACAACATCAGATATTAGAAACGGACTGTGTATTAAGTACAACAATGACATCTATAAAGTTATTGAGTTTTTACACGTAAAACCAGGAAAAGGCCCTGCTTTTGTTAGAACAAAATTAAAAAGTGTTACCAATGGAAAAGTAGTAGATAATACCTTTCCAGCGGGAAGAAAAATTGAAGATATTCGTGTGGAAACACATAAATTTCAGTATTTGTACAATGAAGGGGAGACGTATCACTTTATGAATGAAAAAGATTACTCTCAAATTCAACTGCAGCAAAGTTCCTTAGATTCTCCGCAATTAATGAAGGAAGGTGAAATTGTGACAATTATCATTAATGCGGAAGACGAAATGCCACTTTCTGTAGACATGCCCGCAAGTGTTATTTTAGAAGTTACACACACAGAGCCTGGTGTAAAAGGAAATACTGCAACAAACGCCACAAAACCTGCCACTGTGGAAAGTGGCGCAATGGTAAATGTTCCTTTATTTATAAATGAAGGGGATAAAATTAAAGTGGAAACTACGAAAGGAACCTACCAAGAAAGAATAAAAGAGTAATGATGATTGGTGCTTAGCAATGAGCTTTGTGAAGCACCAATGGTTAATTACAAAAAGGGATACATGAAATTTAAAACGCCACAAACACTTCAACAGATAGCAAAATTAATAAGTGCTCCATTTATAGGGAGTGCTAACTTTGAAATATTGGGAATCAATGAAATTCATGTGGTAGAAAAGGGAGATATCGTTTTTGTAGACCATCCCAAATACTATGAAAAAGCATTAAACTCTCCGGCAACCACAATATTGATTAATAAGGAGGTCGCTTGTCCCGAGGGAAAGTCTTTATTGATTTCTGAAGACCCTTTTAGAGATTTTAATAAAATATCAAATTTTTTTAATCCGTTCGTAGTCTCCAAAGAAGCGGTCTCAAGTTCTGCCACCATTGGAAAAGGAACCATAGTGCAGCCCAATGTTTTTATTGGAAATAATGTCGTAATCGGAGAAAACTGTTTTATTCATCCGAATGTAACTATTTACGATACCACCATTATTGGAAATAATGTAACCATCCACGCAAATACAGTTTTAGGTGCAGACGCCTTTTATTATAAAAAGAGATCCGAAGGATTTGATAAATTACTTTCTGTGGGAAGAGTGGTTTTACAGGATAATGTGGACATTGGTGCTTCTTGTACTATTGATCGTGGAGTTACAGGAGATACCATTATTGGAGAAGGAACAAAAATTGACAATCAAGTGCATGTAGGTCACGATACGGTAATTGGAAAAAAGTGTTTGATCGCTTCACAGACGGGAATTGCGGGTTGTGTAGTCATCGAAGATGAAGTTGTTATTTGGGGCCAAGTGGGCACGACTAGTGGTATTACAATCGGAAAAGGAGCTGTAATTCTTGGACAAACGGGAGTTACCAAATCAGTAGCAGGAGGAAAAAGTTATTTTGGAACTCCGATTTCAGAATCGAGAGAAAAATTAAAGGAGATGGCTGAAATAAAACGTTTTTTAAAAGGTAGAAAGATTACTTAAAATACTTTTTTAGAAACCTGCAATAAACTATTTTTGCGCAACATAATAAAAAAACAAACGAATGAGTGTTTTAGTAAATAAAAATTCAAAAATTATAGTTCAAGGTTTTACGGGTAGTGAAGGTACTTTTCATGCCGGTCAAATGATTGACTATGGAACCAATGTTGTTGGAGGAGTGACACCAGGAAAAGGAGGTCAAGAACACTTAAGTAAACCTGTTTTTAATACCGTATTAGAATCTGTAGAAAAAGTAGGAGCAGATACCTCGATCATTTTTGTACCACCGGCTTTTGCTGCAGATGCAATCATGGAAGCGGCGGATGCAGGAATTAAGGTAATTATTTGTATTACAGAAGGAATTCCTACTGCAGACATGGTGAAAGTTAAAGCATATATAGACACAAGAGACTGCAGATTAATAGGCCCTAACTGTCCAGGAGTAATCACTCCAGACGAGGCTAAGGTTGGTATTATGCCGGGTTTTATCTTTAAAAAAGGGAACGTAGGTATTGTTTCTAAATCAGGAACATTAACCTATGAAGCGGCAGATCAGGTTGTAAAACAAGGATACGGAATTACGACAGCAATCGGTATTGGTGGAGATCCTATTATTGGAACTACTACTAAGGAAGCAGTTGAATTGTTAATGAATGACGACGAAACAGAAGCAATCGTAATGATTGGTGAAATTGGTGGAAATTTAGAAGCAGAAGCAGCACAGTGGATCAAAGCAGACGGAAATAGAAAACCAGTAGTTGGTTTTATTGCAGGACAAACTGCACCAGCAGGAAGAACAATGGGACATGCTGGAGCGATTGTTGGAGGAGCGGACGATACAGCACAAGCAAAAATGAAAATTCTAGCGGAATGTGGCGTTTATGTGGTGAGCTCACCAGCAAAAATCGGAGAAATGGTCGCAAAAGTTTTGGGTAAAAAGTAAAGTGTTACTGCGAATGTCAATCATTTAACGCGAATGTAAAACGGAGTTATTTGAATAAATAGCAATGATAATAACATATAATTCCCGTGAAAACGGGAATTTCTTTTTTATATTTGAACAGCAAATAAATAATACACTATGAAATTATTAGAAAATAAATCAGCAATAATTACCGGGGCAACGAGAGGAATTGGACGTGGCATTGCAGTTGAGTTTGCAAAACAAGGTGCAAATATTGCATTTACATACAGTGCTTCTGTGGATGCCGCAAATGCGTTAGAAGAAGAACTGAAATCATATGGAGTTTCTGCAAAGGGATACCAATCGAATGCTGCAAATTTTGATGCGGCACAAGCATTAGTAAAAGAAGTTCATAAAGAATTCGGAGCGATTGATATTTTAGTAAATAATGCAGGGATTACAAAAGATAATTTGTTGCTGCGTATTTCTGAAGACGATTTTGATAAAGTAATCGAAGTAAATTTAAAATCGGTATTTAATTTGACAAAAGCAGTAATCAGACCGATGATGAAGCAGCGTTCAGGCTCTATTATTAATATGAGTTCTGTTGTGGGATTAAAAGGAAATGCAGGGCAGTCTAATTATGCGGCATCAAAAGCAGGTATTGTAGGTTTTTCAAAGTCTGTAGCCTTAGAATTAGGCTCTAGAAACATTAGAAGTAATGTAATTGCTCCTGGTTTTATTGAAACTGAAATGACCGCTAAGTTAGATGAAGCAACGGTGCAGTCTTGGAGAGATGGAATTCCTTTAAAAAGGGGAGGACAGCCAATAGATATTGCCAATGCATGTGTTTTTTTAGCTTCTGATATGAGTACTTATATTACAGGACAAACCTTATCTGTAGACGGAGGTATGTTGACTTAAATAAAATACGGTGAAAAAGTTATTTGACTTTTTACAAGCGCCCGTGGTAGTGTTAATTGTGATTTATGGATGTATAATTCAAGGTTTATTCATGCCATCAAAATTACAATTTTATACGTTTTCAGATCTGCATTCGGAGGGCTATAAATATGAAAACTTTATTTCTAGAAGTTTCGTATATGCTGGTTTTGCATTGTCTTTATTTTATTTTTTAATGCTATGGTTCAAAGAAAAGTTTAGAAAAAAAATAATGCTATCCTTCTTCGTGTTTTTACCATCATTCTATTTTTGTTTTCTGTTTTTAACAGCACATTTGATGAAATTATTAAAGTGGAGTATCTAACACATTTTTAAAACCTACAACAATTAAACGTTGTAGGTTTTCTTTTTTTAGATTGTTATTGATATCTTTCCATGAAATATAAATAATTGCAGACACTATCTATTTTATACCTTCTATGCGCATTTCTATGCAGCGTTTCGATTGGTTATTTTCAATATTTTTATAAAGTAAAAAGCAAGAAGAGCATCCATATATTGCTGTGTGCATTAAAAACACTTTCTTTATTTTTATTGCTTGCCTTGTTCATCAGTCCAAAGATAAAAACAACAACGTTTCAAACCATAAAACCGATACTTTCGATTCTGGTGGATAACTCGAAATCAATTTCTTATTTCAAAGAAGAAAAAAACCTTCAAGACTTTAGTTCTAAATTAAATAACAACGCTCGTTTATCTGATAAGTTTGAGATTCAAAATTATGTTTTTAGTGCAGATTTGAAATCATCAGATAGTATTGATTTTTTAGGGAGTGCAACAAATATCTACAATGCAGTTTCAGCTGTAAATAAATTGAACACTGAAAAAAAAGCACCTATTTTACTGCTAACAGATGGCAATCAAACGATTGGAAATGCTTATCAATTCATGAAGTCTGAACAAAAAGTATATCCCATTATTTTTGGAGATACTTCAAAGCATACCGATATAAAAATAACTCAAATCAATGTAAATAAATACAGTTACCTAAATAACAAGTTCCCAGTAGAGGTCCTTTTAAATTATGACGGAACAGGGTCCGTTAAAAAGACTTTTTCTATTTATAGCGTTGGAAAAAAAATATTCTCAAAAAGAATTCAATTTTCAAAAAAGGAACGTTCTCGTATTATTAGGTTGGATTTAGCAGCTTTAAAAGTAGGAGTGAATTATTTCACAGCCGAAATTGAAAAAATAAAGAACGAAAAAAATATTAAAAATAATACAAAAATATTTTCGGTCGAGGTAATTGATGAGCAGGCAAGAGTATTACTCCTTGCCGATGTTTTGCACCCAGACATCGGTGCTTTAAAAAAAGCGATAGAAAGCAATCCGCAACGAGCTGTAACAGTTTCAAGGGTCACGGAATTTAAAGACAACTTCTCCGAATTTCAATTGGTCATTCTATACCAACCAAATAATGTTTTTGAAGATGTATTCTCAAAAATAAGAAAGGCGCAGTGTAATTTGTTAATTGTAACAGGCACAAATACCAATTGGGCACTGCTAAATAAACAGCAGTTTGGTTTTACTAAAAACTTCCTTCAAGAGACCGAAACTTATGGTGCGAGGCATCACACTTCATTTTCTGTTTTTTTACAAAAAGACATTGGTTTTTCCGGGTTCCCACCATTAAAGGATGCCTTTGGTGGTCTTGATTTCTATAAGCAACATGAAGATTTAGTGCTGCAAGAAATAAGAGGAGTGGAAACAACGCAACCATTAATATCGTTTTTTGATGAGGAAAAACAAAAAATAGCAGTCATCTTTGGCGAAGGAATTTGGAGATGGAGAGCTGAAAGTTTTTTAAGTAGTAATACTTTTCAAGACTTTGATCAATTCATTGGAAACGCATTGCAATATCTAACTACAAATAAAAACAGTGCGCGCTTAGAGGTGAATTCAGAACACGTATATGCTTCAAATACAATAGTTAACATCGCTGCTTTTTTTACAGATACCAATTATAAGTTTGACGATAGTGTATCATTAGAGATAACACTGACTAATAATGAAACAAAAAAAGAGACAAAACTACCTTTTTCTTTGCGCAACAATTCCTATCAAATCGCTATAGAAAACCTTTCTCCTGGTGTCTATAATTTTAAAGTAGGGGTAGTAGACCAAAGTCATGAAAAATATGGCAGCTTTAAGATAACAAAGTATCAAATAGAAGCTCAATTTACCCATGCAGATGTATTCAAATTAGAACAATTGGCATTAAATACAGGTGGAGCACCCTTTTATAAAGATGAAATAACCCGTTTAATTCAAGAGTTACTTGCAGATAAAACCTACTATTCAGAACAAAAAGCAATTGTAAAAGAGCAATCTCTATTAGAATGGAAGTGGTTATTGCTAATAATTATTTCTTTATCTACAGTAGAATGGATTCTCCGAAAGTATTCTGGTAAGATTTGATGCTGATTTGTGAACATATGGAGAACTTCTTTTAAGATTGTACGCATATAGATTGTGTTTCCTAAAGTTATATCGTAAATTTGAAAGAATTTAAAATATTAAAATAATGGCAAATAATCAATTGGATATAAAATTTCCGAAAGGTGGAGTTTTTTTTATAGTACTAGCAGTACTAGCAATCATTTTATTTTCAAAAGCAACGGTGACCATAAACTCTGGTCAGGCAGGAGTTTTGTATAAGACTTTTGGTGGCGGTGTTGTAACTGATGAACCGCCTTTAGGAGAAGGTTTTCAAATTGTTGCACCTTGGAATAAAGTGTTTATTTATGAAGTAAGACAACAGGAGATTTATGAGAAAATGCAGGTATTATCTTCAAACGGTTTAGAGATTCAGTTGGAAGCTTCCGCTTGGTTTCAACCACAAGCAGATAAAATAGGTTCTTTACACCAAGAAAAAGGTGAAAATTATATTTCTAGAGTTATACAACCAACAATTAGATCTGCGGCAAGAAGTGTTGTAGGGCGTTATACTCCTGAGCAATTGTATTCTAGTAAAAGAGATGTAATACAAACAGAAATTTTTGTAGAAACAAAAAAAATATTAGACAAGCAGTACATTCAACTAAACGAAATCTTAGTGAGAGACGTTACATTGCCATCAACCATTAAAACAGCGATTGAGCGAAAGTTAAAGCAAGAGCAAGAGTCTTTAGAATATGAATTTAGATTGGTTACTGCTAAGAAAGAGGCTGAAAAACAAATTATTGAAGCACAAGGTAAAGCAGATGCGAATAGAATTTTAAGTGCTTCATTAACTGAGAAAATTCTTCAAGACAAAGGAATTGAAGCAACGATAGAGTTGTCAAAATCCCCAAACAGTAAAGTTGTTGTTATTGGTTCTGGTAAATCAGGAATGCCTATTATATTGGGAAATCAATAAGAATACAAGTAGTATACTAATAAAAAAAAATCCAGCAATTGCTGGATTTTTTTTGAATAAAACTTCCTAAACGAGGGTGCTTTAAGTTTAAATTTTTTTGAAGCGCGTGAATGACCCTTTACAATGATGAACGTGTATATAGGTGTTGTTTGAAAGATTTTTTAAGCTAGCATTGCAATGCAGGAGGATGGAAAGAGGTTGGTATCTTACAAATGGTATTGAAAATCTAGTTTTAGTAAAGCTACTCCTGTTGATTTGTAAATACCGCAAGCGACGGAAATGTTTTAATCTTTAACCGGGATTTTATTTCGCTCTATTTTCCCCATTTTTAAAGCTTTGTAGTTTTCATAACAATCTAAAACGGCCTCAATCATTTGAAGATCTGATGCTTTTTTGATAAAATAATCAGAGTAACTGCAGTCAATTAATAACTCTGAAAGCTCTTGACGGTCCATTTCTAAATACTCCATCATTACTTCTCTGTCGAATTTACCTGCAAGCATTTTACGCAAATTGTCTTCTTTCTTTAATTTTTGTAATTTTTTTAATTGTTTTGGTTTTTTTCCAAAAAGATTATATAAAAAATCTACCGGCTGAAACAAAGCAGCAATAGGAGTGGAGAAGCTTTTCGTTTTTGCTCTTCCAATTTCATACGTTTGTGGTAGCCCATTGATATGAATTCTTGTAAACCGGTCTTTAGGAACTTGTTTGACGTCAATTTCTAAAACACCAATTAAGTTTGTAGATCTAATCACCACTTCTCTGATGTCTTCTGGTTTTTCATACAAGGCAATTTCTAATTCATTTCCTTTTAGTAAGTCATTTGTGATTTTTAATTTAATACTAGAGTATCCGAGATAAGAGACCAATATAGTATCATTGACCCTTGTTGGTATTTCAAAATAACCAGTGTCACTTGTAATCGTACCTTGTACCGTATTTAAATTCAAGATATGTGCAGCACTTAAAACTTTTTGATTTTCAGCATGAATAATTTGCCCTTTTAATTTTTTTACGTTTAAAGTATCTACTTGAGAAAAGAGGTTTACAGCGAATAGTAAACAAAATATGAGTAACATTTTTTGCATCTCGTAAAAATAATAATAATCTGTTATAATTTGGTTAAATATTTGTGAAAGAAGAAAAAATAAAAATAAGTACGAAGGAGTTGAACGATTATAACAAATATTTTAAAGGTTATGCTATTTTGGGATGCTTGTTTGAGAGCAATAAAAGTGAGCGCTTTCAATTATTCTGTTTTTTTATATAGGGCCAATCTCACTTTGATTCATTGAGAAGATAGTGCTAAAAAATGCTATATCATGAGAGTTCAGAAGATTATTAATGTAAATAAGAGAAACTGAAGGCACAAGAAACTTCCCGTGCTTTTTCTGCGAACTTCACAGGAATTATTCTGAATCTGGAGCAGCATCAATTTTTTCAATCATTTGAATTGCTGCTGCATGAGGAGGATATCGTTTAGATACCACAAACCCAACAAGCATAGCTACTATAAAGGAGGGCGCTAGTACATCTAACGCAACAAAATACGCACCAATACTTGCCATTTCTTTGAAAACAAAATTAAATACGATTACGGACATAAACCCGGAAATCATAGATGCTATTGCGCCTTTTTCGGAGTATCCTTTCCAAAAAAGAGATAAGATAATAACAGGACAAAAAGTCGCAGCGATTCCAGACCAGCCGAATAGTATCACCCAGAATATTTGCCTGTCAGGAGAAACGTAGTTCATTACCATTGCAATGATTAGCGCCGTAAAAGCCATGATTACAGTAGAGACTCTAGAAATTTTAGTCAGACTTTCATCTTTAATGTCGGGTCTAAATATTTTTTGATAGAAATCACGTGTAATTGCACTGGAGGCTAATATTAAGAGCGAGTCTATGGTAGACATGATTGCCGATAATACAATAGCAACAAAAATGGCCACTAGGACTGTGGGTAAAAATTCTTCTGTAATCATGCTCAATACATTTTCTCCACTGTTCCCAAGAATGGCCTCTGGATCTTGTCCTTCCTTTGTAAAATAAATACGCGCAAGAATTCCAATGGTTACTGCAGCAGCGTCTGTTAGCAATGTAAATGCGGTAGCTACCCATTTTCCTTTGTCTATTTCTTTAGAGTTCTTTATAGACATAAAACGCACATATACTTGCGGTGAGCCTAAAAAACCAAGCCCGATCATGGAGAATCCTAGAATTGTAAAAAGATTCATCCAGCCATCGGTGCTTCTTCCCATTACTTGTGTTAAGGTTGGGTCTATTGCATTCAACCCTGCGGTAACGCCAGTTCCGTGGTCCATAGAAAACCAAACAACAATGGGAAGCAGTACCAAACCAAAAAACATCAGTAAGCCTTGAAATAAGTCCGACCAAACCGCAGCCACAAAACCTCCAATAAAAATATAAGCGAGTACAATTAGAAATCCAATCAGGGCCCCCACTTTATAATCAATTCCCAACATTGACTTGAAAGCAACTCCAGTAACGTCTATTTGGGATGCAACATAAATAATAATTAAAATAACCAATACTGCTGCGGAGACAATGCGCAGCGTGTGCGTAGACGATTGGAAATGACTCTGGAGATAATCAGGAATTGTAATAGCTCCATAGGCATCCGATCTTTTTTTGAATCGTTTTGCCATAAACTGCCAGGAGATAAATACACCAAGTAATTCTCCAGCTACGACCCAATATCCAGAATACCCTGCAATTGCACCCATTCCTGTAAGTCCGATAAGCAACCACCCAGATTCACCGGTAGCTCTTGCGGAAAATGCTACCGCCCAAAAGCCCATTTTTTTGCCACCAACATAATAGTCGCTCATGCTTTTTATGTGGCGAGATGCCATTATACCAATTAGAAATAAAATACCAACATAGACTGCCAATACAGCAATTTTAATTATAAAATCTGGGTCTTGCATATTACTTGTTTTACTTTTAGATACAGGTTTGAAGTTTGTAAAGGAAAAAAAATGGATAATATTTAAGTTTCTTAAATTTCTAAATTAGTCAAAAAAAATAGGAAATTATATGTTTTTTGAATTAAATTGTAGGAAAAATACAATAAAAGCCTTTAAAAAACAGCAAAATTTATTATATTTGAAAAGTAATAAATTTACACAAAAGACCCCAATTTAGTAAATTTAGTGTATGGACAAAATTTCAGCTTTGCCACTACAAAAAAAAACTTTATTTTGAAAACGAAAAGAGACCCTGCTAAAGTACCTCAAGACTTGGACGATTTAATAAGCGCACTGTCGGAAGGAGAGCGGACGACTTACAATCACTTAATGCACGCCATAAAATTTGCGCCAAGTATTTTTGAGAGCTATACTTCTTGGTCAGAAACATGCTACACCAGAAACTGTATTGTAGATACCGAAAAGTATGAGCTAATTTTAATATGCTGGTGCGCTGGACATTCCACGCCAATTCATGATCATGATGGAGAGGAATGCTGGGTAAAAGTAATTACAGGAGTATTTAAAGAAACAATATACAAAGAGAATGATACAGGGGTTTTACAGTTTGAAAAAACCGGTGTTTCAAAAACCAATGAGGTTACTTATATGAAGGACTTTATGGGATTTCATTCTCTGGAAAATATATCGAATCAAAAGAGCATGTCACTTCATTTGTATGCAAAGCCTATTCGAAAATGTAGGGTTTTTGATGCAGCATCAAAAACGTTTGCAGACAAGGAATTGGGGTACGATACACGTGCATTTTAAGTACTAAAATTTAAAAGAAAAGAAATAGTATGTCTAACATTACGAAGGACTTGGCACTGTTTAACGAACTTGTTGACGTTTTAATTACAGAAGAAGCAGCGCATCCAGTGGCCGAAAGAATCGAAGCTAATACACTATACGATGTGCTTGATCTTTCTTTGAATACAGATAAAATGATTGATGATGAGTTTAAGGTTGTACTGCGCGAAGTGCTTGTTTCTACTCCAAAAACGGCAACCAATTTATTTTTTAATCAACTTTTTGGAGGAAGACAAAGCAAAGCCGTTCTTGGAGATTTATTGGCAGTACTGCTAAATAATAGCATGTACACCTATAAGGTTGCAGGTCCACAGGTAGGGATTGAACAAGAAGTTATTCGTCAATCCTGTCATTTAATAGGGTATGGTGCAGCGAGCAATGGTACCTTTCCAACAGGAGGGTCTATGAGTAATTATATGGCCTTGATAATGGGACGTGATGCGAAAGATCCTG